>WNGD01005521.1_pt1 | contig 24292 bp, 16 predicted proteins | sample 5400671 | NCBI WGS metagenome assembly WNGD01 (sample SAMN13153369, study PRJNA577476) | soil metagenome | isolation source: 40 cm soil or saprolite under grassland replicate 2 | place: USA:California | collected 2016-06-15
GTGATGGTTGATCCCAAAAACTCTCGCTTCGTGGGAGCTTGCGGCTTAAACCAATTCCGGATGGAACACAAAATCGCCAATCTCGGTTATTGGGTGCGCCGCACCGCGATGGGGCAGGGTTACGCTCCGGCGGCGACGCGACTGCTAGCCCGATTTGGTTTTGAGCAACTCGGCCTCAACCGTATTGAAATCGTCGTGGCTGGCGGGAACATTCCAAGCCAACGGGCCGCAGAAAAGGCCGGCGCGATTCACGAAGGCGTTTTGCGCGCCCGGCTGTCGATCCACGACAAAGTTCATGATGCGGTGATTTATGCCTTTATTCCGGCTGATTTCGGAATCGCCGCTTGAAATGGCGCGACGGACAATGAGAAGTGAGTATATATCCAAATCGCATCGTGCCCTGTCTAAGTCGCCAAGCGTTTACCGATGATCCCGCGTCAGCATTGATCATTCCGGTCGGATGACTGCTTTATACCGCCCACTTTGTCTTTAAAAGATCAACTTCAAACTGAACTGCAGTTGCCGCATGTCGATCCCGTTGCGCGTCGTGGTGATCTGGCCGAACGCGCCCGTGCCCGCGATGGGAACACCGGCGGAGTCGAACCGATTGGCGTTTAAAAGCACGCCCGGGTCGCCCCAAACCGGGTGATTGGCGGCGTTGAACGCCTCGAACCGAAATTGCAGGTACCTGCGCTCGGTGAAGTTGAAATTCTTCAGCGTCGAGAAATCCCAACTGACGATTCCGGGGCCGGTGAGCACATTGCGGCCGACGTTGCCGAACGTGCCCAGGGGTTGCAGGGCGAAGGCCTGGATGTTGAACCACGCATCCGGCGTGGGGTTGGCGAGCTTGGGGCTGATGCCGGTGGCGTTAGGACGGTCGTTGCCGACGGCGGTGTTGGACCGGTCCAAACCGTCCTGGATGTTCTCCGGGAACCCTGTCGAAACGGTCACAATCGAACTGAGTCCCCAGCCGCCAATGATGCTGCTGGCGATGCCTCGGTTGAGATACTTGCGGCCTTTGCCCACGGGCAGATCGTAGAGCACTGAGGTGACGAACCGTTGCCGCGCATCGAAAATCGAGAGGCTGCGCTCGCAACGGAGGCAGCGGCTGTCTTGCGGGTGCACGCCGTCGGTACCGATGACGCGGAGCCCGCTGCCGTCGTCGATCGACTTGGAGAGCGTATAGCCCGCGAGCAGCGTGAGTCCGCCCGATAACCTGCGCGTGAGCTTGGCCGTGAAGGAATTGTAGTTGGAGTCAATGACGTTGCCGACTTCCTGGATGATGCCGAGCTCGGGATAGGGCGCGCGCCTGTCCACAGGGGTGGTGCCCGGGACAGGCTGGTTCAGGTAGTACAGGCGCTCGAGCTGGTGGCCCTGCGTGCCGAGGTAGCCGATCTCGGCGACGGTGTCGCGGGTCAACTGGTGCTGGATGTTCAACTCGTAAAGTTCGATGTAAGGCGTGCGGCGCCGGTGCATGTTGGCGAAGATTTGAGGCGTGGAAACACAAACGAACGGCGGGCTCGGCACGTTGCACGGGTTGGTGCCGCTCGATAGAAACGGATGCCCGAAGGTGAGTTCGTTACGGGTGGCGATGTCGCGTTTGCGGCCGGCGATGGTGCGTCCCATGTCGAAGCGCGGGTTGCCTTGATCCTGCACGTAGAAAATTCCCGCGCCGGCGCGCACGGTCCACTTCGCGCTGGGGCTCCAGGCGATCCCCAGGCGAGGTGCGAAATTCTTGTAGTCGCTGGCGACCAGCCGGTCGCCCAGGCGGCCGTCGCGCGCCACCAGAACCGAGGGGTCGAACAACACCAGCGAGTTGTCGTAGAAGCCGCCGGAGCCGATGCGGATCAAGGTTGGATGGCGGTCGAGCGGCACGTTGGCGGTGGTATCGATGTAGGGCACGTAGGCGTTAATAAGGCTGTCGCCCCGGTCGGCCCACGAGGGTGTGAATTCGTAGCGCAACCCCATTTCGACGGTGAGGTTGGGCCGCACCTTCCAGCTATCGTTGGCGTAGTAGGCCTGGCTGGTGGCCCGGAACTGGGTCACGGCCAGACCCGCCGAGTTCTCGTCCCGCTGGGTGTAGCCCAGCATGTAGTCGGCGAAAGCGTAGCCCGTGGCCTGGCCCTGAAGGATGAAGGAACCGCGGACGAACTGGTTACCCGCCTGATTGAAACGGTCGCGGCGAATTTCGCCTCCCAACTTGATCGAGTGGGCGCCACGCGTCCAGGAGACGCCGTCGATCCATTGAAAGGTATGGTCGTTGGTCACATACGGACCGTCGGTCTGGTCTCCGAAAGTGCTGAAGCCGGAAATATTTATCAAGGGGATGCCCCAGGCGGCGGGCGGCGGATCACTCAAGAGGGGAAGCCCCAACTCCTTCACAACGTCGCGCTTGTAGGCCAGTTCGCGCCCGTTGCTATTGAAGAAGCCGTTGTAGCCGAAGCGGAATTCATTGACCACGTTCGGCGAAAGGATCCGGATGTTCGAGATCATCGCCTGTTTCACGTTGACCAGCAGGTTGGTGCCATTCAGCTTCAGGAGCGGCTGAACCACGCGCTCGTCCTGCCAGCTATACCGGCCGAACCAGTTGGACCTGGCGCTCTCCACGAAGTCGAGGCGCTGGCTGAACTGGTCCTTATCGGTGATGTTGCGGTTGAGCGCCAGGTAGTTATTCACCAGGCCCGCGCCGGCGACGTTGGGCAGCGGAAAGAATTCGAGCAGGCCCAGCGCAATCGGGTCCAGGCGTGTTTTGGGGATGATGTTGCCGGAGAAAGGCTGGTTGTTATTGAGCGGATCTCTGATGAGCGTGCCCGGCAGGAGCTGCGAGAAGTCGCCCGTCCGCATGGCGGCCGGGGCGGTGCTATAGACGATCTGGGCCTGGTTGCGCAGCCGGAAGCCCTCGTAGTTGGACATGAAGAAGAGACGGTTCTTGCCGTCGAACAGCTTGGGGATTTGGACCGGGCCGCCAAGGGTGAAGCCGTACTGATTCCATTTGAACGGGGTCTTCTCCGGCACTTCGCTCGTGAAGGCGTAGGGGCGGGCGTCGAGACTGCTGTTGCGAAGGAACTCGAACAGAGCGCCGTGGTATTCATTGGTTCCGCCCTTGGTGGAGACGTTCACCTGCGCGGCTTCGTGCCCGAACTCGGCCGAGTAAACGCCGGTCTGCACTTTGAATTCCTGCAAGGCGTCGATGGAGGGCAGGAACAGGTAGGTATTGAAATTGACGTCGGAGTTGGCCACGCCGTCAAGGGTGAAGTAATTGAACTCGCGGCGCATTCCGGCGACCGAGAACTGTTGCTGGGTACGGTCGCCCCCCTGGCGCGAGCCGGCCCCGCCGAAGCTGTTGGCGAAGTTGGCGTTGACGTTGGGGCCGAGCGCGATCAGCGAAATGAAATTGCGGCCGTTCAGCGGCAGATCGACAATGCGCCGGTTTTCAATCACCGTACCCACCGTGGCGTTTTCAGTGTTGAGCAGCGGAGCGCCGCTGATGACCTCCACGGTTTCCGTCAGCGATCCGACTTTGAGTTGGAAGTCTATACGGGCCACCTGCTGCACTTGCAGCTCGACGCCGCCGCGGATCTCGCCCTGGAAGCCCTGCATCTCCGCCTTGACGCTGTAAACCCCCGGCAGGAGCGAGGGGAACGTGTAATTGCCGGCGTTATTCGTCGTCGCCGTGCGGGTGAGATTGGTCGCCGGATTCGAGACGGTTACCGCGGCGCCCACCACCAGGGCGCCGGACGGGTCGGTCACGACGCCGGTGATCTCTCCAAACGTCTGGCCGAAGCACGGTAGAGCGGCGAAAATAACGAACGCGAGAAGTTTCGTGCGCATGGAAGCAGACCTCCTCCCGGACCCTGGGATCGGAATTCATCATACAGCAGAGAAGGACGGAGTAGGAGGTGTAGGCCGGACCGCGCCCTCCGGGGCCCGGCCGAATTAGCGAAAACGCAAGGACTATCGCCGCGAGGCGGGGGCTGAAGGAAGCGTTAAGCAAAAGTGCGAGTCGATGGACAAGAACCACGATACAAGGCGCGTGGGGCGTGCGGCCGACTAACTGCGAAGTCCATATCCATCAAACACGCGGAGCGTGGCACAGGTCGGCAACACTGACCGTAACACGATAAGAGAGTGTTAAAATCTCTGCTGCCGTCGGAAAGCCGCGCAAGACCTGCGCGGCATCCGGGCAGAAACTGGAGGGATTGTGAAAGATATTCCTGCGTCGATTGTCTTCGTGGTTGTTGGCCTCCTGGTAGTTTCAGTTCCGCTGTTTGCACATCACGGCAATGCGGCGTTCGATCCGGCAAGCGTTACTGTCAAGGGAACCGTGACGGATTGGACCTGGGGTAATCCTCATTGCTTTGTGAAGTTCGACGCCAAAGACGACCAGGGCGCCATCGTACATTGGGTCGCCGAGACCAGTAACCCGTCCGACATGGTCGACCGTGGATGGACAAAGCAGTCTTTGAAGCCGGGATATGAAGTCACCGTGACCATGCAAATAGTAAAGAGTGGCAAACCCATCGGCCGTGTTCAGCGGATCGTGCTCGCCGACGGCAAGGTCTTAAGTACCACGCTGCCACCGGCGCCGAAAACGAACCAGTGATCTAACGATTCAACTCTCCACGTTGAAGCGAGAGAGTGAGAAAGGACGTAGTGATGTTAAAGCGCTTCGTAGCCTCGGCGATCACCGTGGCGACCCTGTTGACGGTTCCCTCTCCCGGGCGTGCTCAAACCGCCCAGCCGGCCCCCGCTCCACGCCATGACATTTCCGGGATTTGGGATCCGGCCAACGGGCGGGGCGATGGAATTATGGGAACTGGCGCCAAGGCAATGCCGGAAGACGGCAAGCCGGAACATCAGTTGCCCTACACTCCTTTGGGGTTGGCAACGTTAGCCCTCCATAAGCCTGGAAATGGAGCCCGAATGGTTCACCCTTCGGAGATAAATGATCCGGAGGTCGTTTCCTGTGATCCCCAGGGGCTGCCCCGCGAGAACCTTTATGAACTGCGAACGACGCAGATTCTTCAGACTCCCTTGTCGGTGGTAATCCTGTACGAATTTGACAAAATCTGGCGCGTCATCTGGGCGGACGGGCGGGAACTCGAAAAAGAGCATCCGGAACCAAGGTGGTTCGGTTACTCCGTGGGTAAGTGGGAGGATGATTACACGTTTGTCGTGCAGACGAACGGTACCGATGAGAGAACCTGGCTCGATAAAGCCGGGCGTCCACATAGCGAAGATTTGGTCATGACGGAGCGATTCCACCGCGTCAGTCAGGACAGGCTGGAGTGGACCGTGATTATTGACGACCCCAAAATGTATACGAAGACCTGGGTTGCCCTCGACAAGTTTCCCATGAAGTTACTGCCGCCGACGACCGATGTCCGAGAGATGCTGTGCTCAAACACAGAGTTCAAGGCATATCACAAGGCAATGGAGTTTCTCGATCCCGACGCCAAATAACATGCGCCGCTTAACGCTCTTTCTCGCAGGAGTCGCAATCGTCGGGAATCTGGCGATTGCCCAGGACAACAGGAACGATCTCCGAGTGATGGTCGTGGGTCTCGCCGCCAGGAACTATCAGGAGTCGATGGACTTCTATACGAAGGTGATGGGCTTCAAGGCAGGGTTCTCGTTCAGCCCGGATGGCAAACGAATGAATACCTATTTCCAGCTCAGTCGTGACTCGTTCATCGAAATGTCCGAGACCGCCGCGAATGCTGCTCCGGGGTTCACGCAGGAGTCGTTCCTGGAAATGCAGTCGGCGACTGAAGCTATGCCTGCGGGGATCACGCACGTTCACATTCAGGTTCCGGACGTAGCCGCCGCCGTTGCGCGGCTTCGGCAGCTCGGTTTACCCGCGCCGGCGCGTGGCGCATTCCCGAGTCGCAGACGAAGAAGGCGATGGATGCCTGGAAGTAGAACAATTCTCAGCGCCGCAGCCATTGCGGCGGCGTGCTTGCTGAATGTTGCGACCGCGCGCGGCCAGGCTGAGAGACCGCCGATGGCGGAAGAGGTATTCAAGAACGTTCAGATCCTCAAAGGAATTCCGGTGAAGGAATTCATGGGGACGATGGGTTTTTTTTCCGCCGCCACGGGCATGAATTGTACGCAGTGTCATATTGAGGAAAGCGGCGGCAACTGGGCTCGGTATGCCGATGACACCGATCTGAAGCGGACTGCGCGCAGAATGATCGCGATGGTGAACAGCATCAACCAGTCCTGGTTTCGCGGACAACGCGTCGTCACCTGTTATTCCTGCCATCGTGGCGGCGCGAAGCCCATGGTAATTCCAGATCTGGCTGAGCAGTACTCCGAGCCGGTGTTGAGAGTTCCCGACGAAATTCAGCGGGACTTTCAAGGCGTACCTTCTGCCACTCAAATTCTTGACAAGTATGTCCAGGCGGTCGGTGGCATGCAGCGGCTCTCCAGCCTCACCAGCTTTGTCGCCAAGGGAGATTTTGAGGGATACGACGATTTCAACAAATACCCGGTCGAAATCTATGCCAAAGCTCCGGGCCTGCGAACGACGATTGCTCATGGCGTCTACGGTGACAGCACCGCAACGTATGATGGCCGCAATGGTTGGGTCGCGTCGCCAGAGTCCGTCACACCTGTTCCCGTACTCCCGCTGACGGGAGGCGATCTGGAGGGTGCCAGGGTGGAGGCGGAGCTGGCTTTTCCAGGGCGACTCAAGCAGATCCTCACCGAATGGCGCGTCGGCGCACCGTTCACGATCGCCGATGGCGAAGTCTATGTCGTTCAGGGAAAACTGGCGCCGGGCGGTCTGCCCGTAAAGTTATTCTTCGACCAGGAGAGCGGTCTGCTGGTGCGCCTGGTGCATTATGCGGACACGGCGGTGGGCCGGATTCCCACGCAGGTCGACTATGCGGATTACCGCGATGTCGCTGGAATCAAGATGCCCTTCAAGCTGACCACGACCTGGACGGACGGTCGGTCGATCATTGAGCTTCGCTCCGTTGAGTTGAACGCCTCCATCGACGCGGCGAAGTTCGCCAAACCGGCGCCACCAGGTCCGCCGTTGAAATAGACGTAAAACCTCGAACCAGCCATTTCCTTTTGGGACCAGGGATACCAGAGCCATCATTTCCGAAGGTCCCGCTCCTGAACAAGCGGCATCACATTCCGGACGACCATCGCGTGTCGGCAATTCCCGTACTGGGCGGTCTTCACCACGAATATAAATTGGAGAAGATCCTGTATGTATTTGCGGACGACAACCCACAGTCACGATCCGAAAATCCTACAATGCCACATGCAAGAAACCTGAACCAATTTTCCGTGTTAGAAGCTGAACCTAATCGATAGTTGGACTTCCCGAGAAGGATAAGCCGCAATGGGTTGACCAAAGACCGGCGATGTAAGCGTGCCGACATAATTCCGATAATTGGTCTTGTTCAATATGTCGAAGACATCGGAGCGGAACTCCACTTCACGTGTCGTGTCCGTCTTGTTCTCGGCTTTTTTCAGAACGAGTTTCTTGGACAGGCGCAAGTCGATGTCGGCCATCCGCGGCCCGATTCCAACGTTTCGTCCAACATTCCCAACGCCGGGGAGAATTAACCAGTGGACGTTGTTCGCGTTGACAGGAACCAGGGTGCCACCAAAGAGCGCCTGTGGACCGCTGTAAAGTACACCCTTGGTCCCACTGATAAAACTTCCGTCCACCCCAAAGGAGTTAAAGGGCGCATAGACGTTTCCCATGCTTGGTCGATCATTGGCTACTGTGTCGTTATTCGTGTCAAAGCCTGATGTAATGTTGTAAGGTATGCCAGAACGGAAAGTGGAAATCAGCGCCAGGTTAAAGTGATAAGGCAGCTTTAGGACGCCAGCAATGTTCAAACGATGCCGCTGGTCGAAGTCGGAGCGTCCGCGCTCGCCCTGGCGGTTAAAGTTGTCGGCCGGAAGAAAGGACATTCCTGAAGTGTTATCAATAGAGTGGGACAACGTGTACCGCGTGATTAGTTGCAGTCGGCGCAGCGTCGTCCTGAAACCCAGAGTAACGTTATGGCTCTCAGAGCTGCCTGATGTCTCAAATTGGCCTATGTTGACGAAATTCGGCTCTGGCCGTAAGCCGGTTGCGACCGGGGCATTGATGTCCCGCGTGCCATAAAGCCTCCGCCCGAGCAGCATGGTGTAGTCGGCCGTGATAAACACTTCCTGTCCCAGCTTCCGTTCGGCTCCCAGACTCGCCTGGATGGCGTAGGGACTACGGATGTGGGGATCCATCCGCAACACGCTATCTGGAACTGTGTTGGGAATATTTCCGGGCGAAGGGAAGCCCGGTTGACTCAGCACTGCGCTGCGCTCGTGGGTCCCATTGAGCAGCAGAAACTGCTCTTCCATAGTGACAGGCTGGCGCTGGTAAAAGATGCCGGCCCCGGCGCGCACGACCAGCCGGCCATCTGCGGTCGATGCGGCGAGGGCGACGCGTGGCGCCAGACTCTTGTGGTAACTGAGGTTCGACTGAAGTTCGTGGCGCAGCCCAACCAGCAAACGGAGATGGGGTAAGAGGCGCATCTCATCCTGCAAGTAGTATGAAATCTCATGCTGCCTGAACGTCACGCGAGGATCGCCCAAGTTCATCGTGTACAGAAACGGCTTCGCATTGACAAAACTCGTGAGATCGGAAAACTGGAATGTCCCGCCGAAGTTGGACCCGTCCGTGTAATCAAGGAATCTCGATTTCAACACTCCGCCGAAAAGGAATGAGTGCAGGCCACGAAAGTAGGTGGCAGACTCCTGGAATTCAACGTCTTTCTCAACGTCCTTTCGGGAGATCTGCGCGCCTCCGCTATTGAATGCGCCATTCACGATGACAGCGGGCGCATTGCTCACACTGCTATACGTTTTGTTCCGCAACCCAGCGTAAAGAACAAATTGGTTCAGGAAATTTGGCGTCGGAGTTGAGGTCTCGGCAATCCGGAGTTCCTGGATGCGTTTTTCGGACGCCCATCCCCGCTCGGGGAGATTAAATCCTCCAACTCCTTGATTCTTCCAGTTATCCCAGCCCCAATTGTATCGCACGGACAGAATGTTGAGTGGAGTAACTCGAGTGTCCGTCCGGCCAAATAGATGCACTGTACGCCGCGGGATGAGAACCGTGGCCGATTCGGGGCCGCTCTTCGTCAAGGCTTCGACGTACGCATTATCGTTGTCCCGGAGAAAGTCGCCACCGACAAAGAAAGTTGACGTGTCGCCGATCAGTGGCCCGTCGACGGCCCCCTCAAGCCACTGGCGTCGCCGGGGAGAACTAGACGAGTCGAAGTGATTGCGGGCATCCATGGCCGCATCCCGGATGTTAAAACCCAAGCGTCTATGGTAACGACGGGTTGAGCCGGCACGAGTGGTGATTTCGATGCGTCCCTTCCCGGGCCGTCCAAACTTCGTCGAATATGGGCTCGTATCTACCATGATGCTCTTGACACTTCCTCTCGGCACATCCATCGTATCGCCCTCTACTCCGTCGACGTAAATCTTGGGGTCGCGCTGGGAGTCATTCGCTGCGGGATCCACAAAGAGATTGGTCACCGCCAGCGGGTCATCATTTTTCGTCGGCAGGTCCTTCAATAGGTCATGATCGAGCACGATCGAGGTGGCGTTTTGATCGGCATCAAGGGGATCTGACTCACGCCGAGCGGAGACCGTAATCTCCTCGCTTGCGTCGGCCAGCTTGAGCTGTATCCGCTGCGCGACGGTGGCGCTTGCCCCAACCGAAAGCTCCGATTCCACGCTCGCAAAGCCTTGGAACTTTACCTGCAAAAGATACTTGCCGGGCCCAACTACCGTGAACTCGAAGTGGCCAATCTCGTCGGTGACCGCGTTTAGTGTTTCCCCGGCTTCGGAAAAGAGTTTTACGGCTGCCTTGGCGACCTTGGCGCCGGTTTCATCCTCGACCGTCCCTTGCACCAGCGCCTGCTGCTGTTGCGCCAGAAGAGCTGGCATGAACCCGGAAGACGAATCGATCAGAAACAATGTCCAGAGAAGGGTTGTTTTCATGGACTAACTCCCTTTCTTTCTGCTAGCGACTGTTGGCGGCCCCGAACTATAACTGCGGGCCTTATGGAGGCGACGGCGGAAAGCTTCATACTTCGTAGTCCTTTTCTTCCTTCACAATCACCGGGCTGGATGAAACGAGGGCCCTTTCCCGTTCCGTTGAGCTCTGCAAGTGATAGAGGCGCGCGTACCTGCCTCGGCGCGCCAGGAGCTCCAGGTGAGTGCCTTGTTCGACGATTTGACCGCGGTGGAGGACCACGATGCGGTCCGCGAGGCGCACCGTGGTCAAACGGTGTGCGATGATCAAAGTCGTGCGTCCTGCCACGGCCCGCTCCAAAGCGTCCATGACGATTTGTTCTGCGACCGCATCCAGACCGGTAGTCGGTTCATCCAGAATGAGAATCGGAGCGTCTCGTAAAATCGCCCGTGCAATGGCGATGCGCTGTTTCTGTCCGCCGGAGAGCGTAGTGCCACGCTCTGCTACTAACGTCTCGTAGCCCTCCGGAAGCCCTTGAATAAACTCGTCGGCGTTGGCTGTGACCGCCGCCGCAGCGATCTGCTCGTCACTCGCTCCGGGACGCCCAAAGGCAATGTTTTCCCTGATGGTTCCGCTGAACAGAAGCGAGTCCTGTAATACTAGGCTGATCTGCTCGCGCAGGGAGCGCAGCGAGTAGTTCCGAATGTCATTACCATCGATGCGGACCTCGCCGGCGCAGGCGTCATAAAAGCGCGGGAGTAGGCCCACCAAGGTGCTCTTGCCAGCGCCGGTTGCTCCGACGATGGCTACCTTCTCCCCCTGTGCGATCTTCAAATTGATATGCGACAGCACGGCTCGTCCCGTCTCGTACTCGAAGGATACGTCCCTGAATTCGATCTCGCCCTTCAACTGCGAGGCTTTCCGGGCCCCCTCCCGGTCCGTCACATCGCTGCGTATGCTCATCACCTCGGTGATCCGCTCCGCCCCTACACTGGCCTTGGTGAATAGATAGGAGGAACGCGCTAGACCTTTCATTGGGCTATAAAGGTTCGTGATGTAGGCAAAGAAGAGAACGACGTCGCCGGTAGTGAGCACGCCTGAGAGTACGCGCGTGGCGCCGTACCACATAACAATGGCTGTTCCGATGCTGGCGAAGACGTCGACCAGCGGCACCACCCGGGCCTGATACCGTACGATCTCCAGGTTCGCCTGATGGTGACTCGCGCTTCGCACCTGGAAGCGTTCGTCCTGTTGCTCTTCTTGCGCCAGCCCTTGGACGATCCGGATGGACTCGAGCGTCTCCTGCGCCAACGAAGCCAACTGGCCGGTGCTGGCGCGGGCCCGCCGGGAGGCAAACTTGATACGCCGCTTGAACCGCAGAACCGTCCAGAACAGCAGCGGTGCTACCGTGAGAGATACCAGCGCGAATGCCCAATCGAGCCAAAACATCAGCGTCAGCATTCCAACGAGTAAACATGCATTGGTGCCAAGAACGGTGATGCCGTTGGCGATCATCTCCTGGATTGCCTGCGTATCCGAGGTCAGCCGCGTAATCAGGTCACCCGTCCGTTGGCGATCATGGAACCGAAGCGAAAGTCGTTGCAAGTGAGCAAACAGATCACGGCGAATTGCAAATACAAAGTCGTGTGCCAGATCACCCATTGAGCGCGTGAAGTAATAAGTCAGTAAGCCCGTAGTCACCGCAATAAGTAACATCGCGGCGCATGCGCCGTAGAGGACCTCCAGCCTGTCGAACGGGGCTGTATCCAGCCAGGCGCCAAGAAACGGCACGCGACTCGGCCTATGCGAAAGGACGCGATCAATTACGACTTTCAGCGGCCACGGTCGGAATACATTGATGCTGGCATCCAGCACCATCGCCGTTACTGCCACAACCAGTTTCCATCGGAAAGGACGGAGTAGCGGCACAAAGTGCTGCATCCACGCTGCGCTGGTCTCGTTGTTTTGCATTAATGGGATGCTCCCTTTCCACAAGGCTGACTAAGCGCGGCCGTTTGGGCCAGGCTTCTCAGGCCTGTATGCCTGGCGCTTCGTCGCAAGATCGAGATCGTTCAACATGCCTTGTACACGCCTGATCAGCCGCTCTGTATACGTCGCCCATTCGGGGTCGAAGAGTTGTACGCGGCGCGCGGTGATCTTAACCAACTCGATGGCTTCGTAGAGCCGGGCGGCGGCCCAACGCTCGCGCCTGGTGCTGGCGTAACCGGCCAGGAAGCTTTCCTGCGCCGCCTCCAGTCCGGGCTGATTATGAACGGTGTGCCAGAGGCGCATCTCCGTGCGTCAGCGCTGACGCCTCCGCCGGGAGGCGCTGGTGCAACTCCAGCGCACGGCTGAGAATCTCGTCGATGGCCTGACCTGACGACGGAAGGAGCACCCGAATGTGAGCGCTGGCCCGCGCCACCTGGATGACCTCGGCAGCGAAGTCGTGGATCTGAAGTGGCTCCGCGATTTCCGGCGGTATGTCGTGCAAGGCGCTGAGGGCAGCTCCAGCACGCTCCAGGTACGCGGCCATATTGCCGTTCGGGCTTTGCAAGTATTCGGAAAGTGCCATACCAGACAATCCTTGGTAAAGCACCACTCCATCTTCCGGCACATAGGCAAGCGGTCGCACAGCATTCACCCCGATTCCGTGTCGCGACAACCATTCTCCTATCCGTGTAGCCCGGTGGTAGATGTTGGCGCCGTCCTCGCCCGCGTACAGTTTGGCAAACACCGAGCCTACGCGCTCCGCGTCCGCGCGACCATAACGTAGCACGTGGCGTCGCCCGGGACGGTAGCGGATAGCTGAAACGGCAGACTCGCCGTGCGGGACTTGATCCGCGGCTGGAGCCCTGTAAACCGCCCGTAGCATGGCGTCCACGTGTTCCCAGCTTGACCAGCGGACGAGCTGGCCGAACGCGGGGTCCAGCGGCCAGACCATCACACGCATAACCCACTGAGGCACATCTGCACTCAACTCTCGAAACGGAGTTGCCACATTTCGACGTCGTGCTTCCGCCTGCATGTCGATCACGCCAGCCTCTAGCCGCCGGCCCGCGCCGGCATCCGAAGCCCAGGTTACTGCGATGGGGCGTGTGCTATATCTCTCGCCGCGATTGGACTGGATGAGCGCGTCGTAAAAACCCTTCACCTTGCGGCCAGGCCTAAACCTCGCGCGCCGCAGCAGGCAACGCCCCACCCTCGCTTAGGGCGAAAGCATTGATTGGATTTGATTCCGCAACACTCGCCGCTGCACAGAGGAATCCAGAAGCCACTGGACGCCTGCCAGTCCAGCCCGACCAAACAGCACATCTTCGATACTCACGGCGTTCAATACTCTTCTCCAGTTCTCAGCCGGAGTTCCGGCGAACTACCCGCTCTGCTTCGCGCAATAGCTCAGCCAGGGCGGTATCCCAACCTTCAGGCCGCTGCACCAGCGCTACGAAACGGCCCAGCTTGAAATAGCTAATGGCTAAATAGAGCTCGAGACGCTCAGATGAAAACTCTTCACAGCCTGACTGGTAGCCGGCCAGGAATCGATCGCATAGCCAGTCGAACTGACCGATCGAGCCGAACTGGGTCAGGCTGAGAAATCGCAGATGTGCTATAAAGTGGGCGACATCAAACAGGGGGTCGTACTGACAAAACTCATCGAGATCCAAACAAGTCAACTGATCTGCCTGAACGACCAAGTGCTCATGCGAGAAGTCGCGGTGAGTCGGGCGCGGTATCCAACCGGCCAGATCCCTGCAGCGCTCCTCGAAGCGGGCAACGAGCGTACCAACAAGGCGCCCGCCTTCGGGATAAGCCTCAGTCAGAAGCTTCTTCCACCGCCCCAGTGTTAGCAGATGTCTTTCGATCGAATAGCGGCGTCCAGTGGTGATGCCGCAATGGTGCAGGCTGAGCAGCCATTCAGCCGCCCGTGCAATCTGGTGCCCGGCGTCGGAGCGTGCCAGCAAGATAGAGCTGAGCAAGGTACCCTCCGCCCAGCTCGACAGCAGAAGGCCATACTCCGGCACCCATGCGACGGGCTGAGAAACGACAAAGCGCCCGGCCCCGAATCCGTTACGCCTGAGTGCCTCGAGGGTCTCAAACAGGGTAGCGCCCTGATCGTCCTTGTAAAACTTACCGAGCAGTCTCCGGTGCTCGGCCGGAAGGCTATTGCCTTTGTCGACGACCAACTCAAGCTCAACGCTGCACCGCTTGCCGGGAAACAACCGGCGGAGAAACACACGGGTTTGGAGCAGTTGCGCGTTGGGCTCGAGCCACTCGGCCAGGACGCACGACAATGTGGTCGTCAACCGCTCCTCGTGAAGTAGCGATGCGAGCCCAGGCAGAGCATGGTCGCACGGAAGCTCGGAGAGTTCCAGAGGAACAGTCCCACTGTTTGTCAATAGACTCTTCATCCCACTTTGTCCCGCTGGAGCAGCCCCAGGCCTTCGTCCAGCATCATCTCAGCTCTCGCGCGCCACCCGGGGTTCTGCCTATTCACATCACTTCTCGCACGCTCCAAGCAAATTGCTGCCCGATAAAATGCCAGCGATGTAGCATCGTACGAGCCGCCGGCATTTGCGTAAGTCTTCAGAAATACTTCGGCCGCTTGATCAAGCGCGTTCAATGAACCAAAGTATTTCAATGCCATCCGTTGAAGATCGACGAGGAACCTCGCCACATCGTGGCTCGGATCCGTCAGGTTGAAAGTGTCCCAATCAATCGTAACCGTGCCTCGTTCAGTCAGCAGGACCTGCCCACACGTGTACGTGCCATGACCGGCACACATTTCCGTGCCTTCCAGATGCCGTGCCGCCGCATTCAGTTGTTCGGTGAGATTCTTTGCTTTGTAGGCGAATGGCAACTCGGACTTGCCCGAATCCAGAAACCATTCTTCGAGTCCTCTCACATAGTCTTGTGCTCGAAACATCGATCCTCGGCGGGGCGCTTCTGCCTGAAAATGTGCCAGCCAACGCGCGCACCGCTCGACTGCGTTGACACGCTCAGTTCCACTCGGACCAACGATGAGCGTCCTGGCGCGCGTACCAGGAACCTCTTCGTACAGCAGAAGGCGCAATGGAGCTATGAAAGCGATCGGGCAAGGAATCCCGAACTCTTGCTCGGAGCCAAAGCCAGCTTGCTGGAGTTCTTCCATGGTTTGATAGATGTCGATCCGGTCTTCGGCGTAAACCTTACCGATCAGTTTTTCTTCCCACCCACTCGCGTTCTTCAGGGCAATTTCGAATGTGCATCGGCTCGCTCTCTTCCACTTGAGCACGATAACGCGAACTCCCTGTGATAGGTCCCACTGCCGTCGAGGAGCCTCACACATACTAAGCTGTTTAAGCAGCTCCGCCGGATCAAGGACAGCCGCCAGCGTTGGAATAGCTGGATCTGAGGTGCTATCGACCAACTTGTTCATTGGTGCTCTCTCCTCCTCATCCCTTCAGGGCGCGAAGCCCTTCGGCAATCAGCGCCTCGATCCCATCCCGGAAGGTGCAAACCGGGCGGTTCGCCTCATACTTGGCAAGTGTCAGACAAGTAAAGGCTGTGTACCACGGAAGGTTTGCCGTAATCGTGAACGGATTCAAAGCCTCGTAGGTCTGTAAAAAGACTTCGGCCGCGCCATCAAGCGCCTTGATGGAGCCGAGATACTTGAACCCAAGCCGCTGGAGCGCGACTAGGAACCGTGTGACATCGCGGCATGGGTCTGCGATGTCGCAGCTGTCCCAGTCGAACACAACCGTGCGGCGTTCAGCCAAGATGATCTGATTACAGTTGTAGCTGCCGTGGCTGGCGCACAGTCGCGCTGCCTTCAGGGTTACCGCTCCGTCTTCCAGAAGCCTGGCTAACCGTCCAACCATGGGTCGGAAGGGTTCGCCCAGATTGGCTATTCTTTGGGACCACCGTGCGATGGACCGGAGATGATTCGTTGCTTCAAAGACCTCTCCTGATCGAGGACCTACGGCGTGAAACTTAGCCAGCCATTGGCCACATCGCTCCGCCGCGTCGGCGCGCTCGCGTTCACTGCCCATCAGAAAAATTTGCTTGGCTCGAGGGCCCTGAACTTTCTCCTGAAGCAGAAGGTGCAGATCTGGAATGTAAGCAAGGGGCTGTGGGATTGTGAATAAACCCTCCGGCTGAAATCCCGCCCCGTTTAATCCGACCATGGCGTGATACACGTCCGAGCGATCGGCAGCGTAAACCTTTCCGATCAGGGAATCCCACCCGCTCGCAGTCAACAACGCGATGTCAAGCGTGCAGCGACTTCCCGGGTGATGCTTGAGAACCTGGAATCGAATTTCCTCGATCGCGTCACATCGGCCGCGAAGAGCCTGCCGAAGGTGCTGCCGCATCGTTGCTGAGTCCAAAACAGATGAAAGCGTGGGGATCCCCGGATCACTGATCGTTCTTGACTCAATCGATTGCAACGCTGGCTCGCTCACCACGTTTATACTCCTGCCTCCAAAGTACGGAGGCCTTCATCGAGCGTCGCCTCAGCCCGCTCGCGCCATCTTTGAGCCCGCTTATGAACATCATGCTTGGCGTGCTCCAAGCAGGCCGCCGCCCTCTGGAATGGAAGGCGGGTTGAAACGTCAAAACGGCCTGCCGCGACATATGCCTTAAGAAATATCTGCGCCGGACCATCCAGGGCTCCGATGAATCCTTGGAAGCGCAGCCCAAATCGCTGAAGCCCGACGATGAATCGAGCGACATCCCGGGCAGGGTCGGCCACGCCATAATTGTCCCAATCTGTTGCGACGGTGGAGCCCTGCCCCAGGATGACTTGATGATGAGTATAGTCACCGTGAACAGCAACCATCTCGTTTGGTTGCAGCCTCGACGAAGCGTATTCCAACCCCCTGAATAAGGCTCCGGCCTTATCAGCTAAAGATCTCTCCAGTGAGACGACGCGGAGGAACCATTGTTCAATCGCGAGCAGATGACTGCCCAGGTCGAAACTTGACCCGACTCGGGGAGCCATAGCATGAAACCTGGCCAACCATAAAGCACAACGCTCAGCGGCAGCTTTCCGTATCGACTCATCGTCTGACAGAAACGATTCTGTAGACGGTTTGCCTTCAACTCTCTCCTGCAACAAGAGCTGCAAATCGTCTATGTAAGCCACCGGTGGAGGAATTGAGAACTCTTCACCGGGAGCAAAGCCCGCCGCACTGACTACCTTCATGAACCGGTAGACCTTGGAGTGATCGGTGGAGTAGACCTTGCCAATGAGGCGAAGCGGTCCCTCCACGGTCCGCAGCGCAATCTCCACGACACACCTCTTTCCCGCATGGTGTCGCAGCGGCCGCACTTGCGTCTCTGTCAAACCGTCGATTTGCCAGGGCAGGCGTTCGCGCAGACGTCTGCATAGTTCCACCGGATTCAGCACGGCCGGAAGTGTCGAGATTGCCGGATCTTCAATGCACTCTATGAATGCCGACACTGCTTCCTTCCTCGCTAGGAAAAAACAGGTTCATCAGTCGCTCAGCTATGCGTTCGCTCGAAAACCGCTCTTCGATCCTCGCGCGTGCGGCACGTGCGAGCCGGTCGCGCAATGAGGCGTCAGCCAGAAGCCTTTCCAGGGCGTTAGCCAAAGCCCGTGGTTCGCCGGGAGGGACGAGCAGACCATGGCGCTCGGACTCGATTAGCTCGGGAATGCCGACCACTGTAGTAGAGACTACGGGGACGCCGCTGGCCATCGCCTCGATAAGCACATTGGGAAGGCCATCGCGGTCGCCATCCGCTGCTACCACGCAAGGAAGCGCAAACACATGAGCGCGCCCATAGGCGAGCTTCACTTCTTCGTGAGTTTGAGCGCCTGACAGCGTCACGTGCTCCTCAAGCCCCAGCGCCGCTATTTTATTGTCCAGCACTTGCCGAAGATGGCCGTCGCCGATGATCTGCATCCGGAAACGCTGGCCTTGCCAGCGTAGAATATCTGCGGCGAGGATCAAGTCTTCCAATCCTTTCTTTTCCACCAGCCTGGCCACGGAAAGGATCAACGGAGCCGCTAAACCCGATACACGTGGCCATTGAAAGTCGAAGCCGGAAAAGTCGAAAATGGAATCAATGCACCGGACCTTACCATTCAGGCTTGGATCAATCTGGCGTAGATGGCGCCGGTTGTATTCAGTTACCGTGACTACAGATCGAGATCGCTTCATCTCTGCTCGAAGGAGTTCCGGCTGCGTGTCAGAATAGATGTCCCGGGCATGTGCTGTGAACGTAAAGGGCACACCGGTCAGTTCGTGAGTGAACATGGCAACGGTTGCCGGAGCCGTGGCGAAGTGGGCATGGAGGTGGGCGACTGAGTCGCGTCGCAGCTGCTCTGCCAGATAACCGGCTTGAAAGAAACGTCGCAGGATATCCCGCCGGCCATAGCCCAAGGCGTGCGCCAGCGTCTTAAGATATCGACCGGGCTGCCGGCTTGCAATTCGCAGGTTGCCGAAGAAGATTTTGCTGTAACGGCCATGAAACGCCAGATAAAACACCGGTGCTCGCACATCTGCTACTTTTGCGTTTACCAGCTGCTCTGTGGGATCTTTGGCCGAGAAAATCCGCAAATCCAGCCCGCGTTCCTCCAGGCCAAGGATCTCGTTCAAGACAAAAGTCTGTGATAACCGCGGCCACGTGCTAACCACATAACCAATCGTCCGCTCTCGCTTAGGCTGAGGCTGCATAGTTTCCTGCCTGTAACAGTTCCCAAAGTCGATCCGCGGCCTGCACTGCTCCGTCCATGGGAGGTGTTCCGTTTGGCTTAGGGTAGTCGCTCCTTTCCAGGTCCTCCGCTAAGCGTTCTGCCAGACTTTCCGGTGAAAGATCTGCAGGATCGAGGACGTCAATGAGGCAGCGCTGGGCAAATAACCCGGCCCGTGTCCTCTGCTCCGCACTGGGACCGCTACGTGGCACTACCAGGGCCTTCTTCTTGAAATACAGCACTTCGGACAACGTATTGTAACCGGCCATGCAGACAACCAGATCGGCGGTAGCGATGCAACTGGTACTGTCGTCCACAAACGGCAGGATCCGGATCGGCAAACCTCGAGCCTCAGCTGCCAACTTACGTGCAAGGTCAGGTGGGGCATTCACACCTACTGCCATGAGCGTAGCGAAATCGGCACGGGAACCAAGGATGTGAAGGGCACGAACATAGGTCTGCATCAGCAACTGTCCGTCGCCACCCCCGCCCGCCGAAAGGAATACAAAGCGACCCTTGGGAAGCCGCAGTGTTTGGCGTACATCCCTGAGCGGAGTGACGAGATCCTGTTTTACTACGTAACCGCAGTAGTGGGTCCCCTTGAGAGGTTCGGGCAGGCGATACGTAGAGCACGTAGTAAACAGCTCCTTGTTCCCGTAGATCAAAATCCGATCATAGTAGCGACGCAGAACCTCGTAGGCTCCGTCGGATTCCCAGACACGCTGGGTAACCTCGGGTGCGTCCAGGATGTCTCGCAGCCCGAGAACGATGCAACAGTTCGGACATGCTTGCTTGAGGGCTTTGACGGCTGGTAGCAGTTCGCCTTGAGCGCCCCCGGGCATGTGATCCACAAGGAGCAGGTCGGGCCGGAAATTAACCAACACATTGCGCAAAAGTTTTGCCCGTATCCCAATCAGCTCTCGCTCATCCATACGGAGGCGCGTCGCCTCCCAGCAGCCCGCACTGACTTTGCGAATGCTGGGAAGCTTGACGTGATCCATGCCGTCCGGCAATTTGAAAAAGGGAGCAACCGGCGAATCGGCGAAAAGGAGAACGGTGGTGTCCTTCCTTGCACCAAGCAGCGCTCCACCAATCAGGATGTTTCTTCGCAGATGGCCGAGACCTAAGCTGTCTTGCGAGTAAATGCACACCCGGCAACACCTGCCCATGGCACTTTCCTCTTTGCTGACGACCTCACTGCACCCCCAAAGTCGCACTCAACCCGACATCACCGATCTCAAGATAGGAGCTTTCAGTACAGACTGCGACTGACGATACTGTCCATGGGGTCGCCTTTTTGGATGTCGCTACGGCATGACATACCTTGCCGCTAACCGCCACATCGCGAGCTCAAAGTCGGGTTCGCACTACTAGCTTATTGGGACTAGTGTGAATGTAGCTTGTATTAAATAATCGATGAATTTCAATTACCTTTATGGTTTAGTACAGAATTCCGCCCCACAAGTTCCTAGCCTGAATTCCTAGCCTGAATGTTCTGATTCGTTTGGATTAATTACTTTTGGTGGAAAAGAGAGGGCCCGTAACAGGACCTTGGCCACGATCCCGGAGCGACCGGATGTGCCCATCTTCAGCATTACGAGGCGTACAAAACCTTTCACCGTGTTAGCACTGATGCCCATGCGATCGGCTATCTCTTTGTTGGTAAGACCCATTATCAGCAGCCCCAAGACTTCCTGCTCTCGATGCGTAAGGTGAAATTCCTGGCTAGTCTGGAGTAGTAACCTCTGTAGGTGCTTTTCCTTATTCGAAATTTTCAACGATGCGCTGGGCAGCGGCAGGGCAGCGCCCACTGTTTTTCTGCGGACTGGTTTCTGTGTCACTGTGTGGCCACAAGGCCGAGCCAACCCAAGAGGAGAGCACTCAAACCAGTGGCAAAGAATACGCCAGCCCTCCTGGTAGAACATGCCATGATCTTCTGGAACATCCTGTCCTCATTTAAATTGGGGGGGACTGCTTTTTCGCTAAGTAGTTAGATTAGGCCTGGATGCTTTTATGTCAAGGGAATTTGCAAGCGGAGAAGCTGCTTGGCTGTGCACTCTGTTGCCGACTGATTTGGCGAGGCCGCCTGCCGAATTTGAGGGGAAGGACGGGACAAGGACGCCGGCGCACCGTTGGGTATTGGGACAACGTGCAACATGCCTGCGACAGCAACGAGAAGCACGATCCAAAATCCCTTGGGTTGATCGTTCAAGTCACTTTCCTGTGGAATACTGCAATTCCCACATTCACTAAAACTTCGTTTGAGCATTTCGCCTCCGTTGTCTTGGCAAGAAAGAACCCTTCATATAAGAAGACGCAATTCACCCCCCGAAACATTCAAAAAAAGAGAATCATTCGGGAAAATTCCTTACGGGCTCCCGAGCGCACTAAGTAAACAAGCGAGCCGAACGTAAAAATCGCGCCACAAACACGCAAAAAATGTCGTGCCGCTTCTTTTTTCCCCATCGAGGCGCAGAAGCACAAATTGAGCAAAAGAAACGAGGCGGTCAGAAGACAATCCCGCCGCCCTCTTACCAGCGGCAGACAGCAATTACATCAGTTCCATATTGTTCATGTCTTCGGCGGGATCGATCGCCATGCTGCTGTAATCTTCCCAGCGGCTGTAGCTGGTCTGCGAACCCGTACCTGTCCAGATGGTCCGTTCGAGGCTCATAGTGTTCGCTGTATCACCGGCGCCCCGGCCGGCATAAAAAATTCCCGGATTAATACTCAAACTGGAGCCGCTTTAGCCTACGGCCATGTTGCCGCACCCATCCTGAGCGATACTGCCCATCCAACGATACGTCGTCGAATCGGGGGAGTAAGTGCTCTGTTGCGCGACGAACGGAGCTCCGTTGGGATTGCGGATCTCGTACCAGCGCACGCCTGTCTGGTTGCTGCTCGAACTGACTTGTAGAGAGTGATTCACGACTAACGATTCGTACGTTCCAAAATTCCGGTACTGAAGCCGGTACACCGCTGCGGCGCATTCAATATCTGATGGGGCACAACTCCATCACGACGACAGAGCGGTATTATGCGTAGCGGAATGTTATGTAGAGTTGGTCCGGTAAATACTTGATATTCGGTTCATTCCTTTTGGATCACAGCACATAAAAATCCATGATGCACCTCTTCGGCGGCCATGGGGGTCGCCGCTTTTTACAGGAGGTCGGTTATGGAGCAATCCACTTTTCCAATTTCGCGAGACGTGTCCTTGAAGTGCCTTGTCACTGATGCGCTGGGCGAAATCAAACGTTTAGGCTACAGCAGGAGATCGCGGGGTCGATATCGAGCCACGTGGGAGCACCTCATCGAGTTTTGCGGTCGGAATGGACTTGGAGATCAGTTTTCCGGAGAGTTGGCAGTCCGCTTTTTAGAAGAGTATCGCATCACCGGTGACGAGCACGACATGTCAGGCGAGGGCTGGCGTCGACATATCGTGTGGGGCGGTAAGGTGCTTGCAGATTTTGCTGAAAGCGGCCGCATGGATCGAGGACAAACGGAGGTTGAGGCCATCCATCTGGTTCCGGCCATGCAGAATACACTTCGTGACTACGAAGGGTACTGTAAGGACCGCCTCCATCTCCGACCGTCGACGATTGACCGGCGTACGACAGAACTCACGATCTTCTTAGATTTCCTCCACTCGCGCAAAGCGCGCGCTCTCGACGCAATTCAGGCGCTGGATCTGTCGGAATTCGTGTCTTGGCGGGATCACTTGCAGCCGAAGACGGTTGAGCGAATCGTTTCCGATGTCCGCTCGTTTCTCCGATTTCTGACGATGCGCGGGATTGTCGAGAAGGATCTCAGTGTGGAGCTGCCGAAAATCCGTATTCCCCGCGATGCAAGAATCCCTTCGGTTTGGGAGCAGGAGCTCGTCGTCAGGCTTTTGGAGGCCGTCGATCGTAGCTCGCCAAAAGGTAAACGGGATTACGCCATTTTCCTATTGGCGTGCCGGTTGGGGATGCGCGTCGGAGACATTCGTACTTTGAAATTGGAGCAGATTCATTGGGAGGATGCGACAATAGAAGTCACGCAATCGAAAACGGGCCTTCCATTGCGCCTGCCTCTGACCAGTGAAGTGGGCGAAGCTCTGATCGACTATTTAAAATCGGGTCGTCCCCAATCGGCGCATCGCGAGATTTTCCTCAAAGCGAACCCACCTTTTGATCCTTTTGCGGGAAACAACCTGCATCACATCGTCAAGTATTGGCGGCTGCTGGCAGGAATTCGGTTTCGAACTCCCCAAAAGCGGGGGTTCCATTCACTACGCCACACTTTAGCGACTCGGCTTCTGCAGAATGGAACGCCGTTGACAACCATTGCGGAGATCTTGGGCCATACCAGTTTGGAGTCGACACGGATCTACGCGAAGGCGGATGTAGAAACGTTGCGGAGCGTCGCCTTGGACCCGGAGGAGGTGAACCATGCCGAATGATGCTTCCAACATTGGTTTCCAGAGCGTTCTGGCTCCTTTCATGGATCGCTTTCTTCAGGAAAAGCACACCTGTGGTTACGCCTATCACGAGCCGATTCGAATCTTGCACCGCTTCGACGAGTTCTTAGTGCGGGAAGGATTGGCGACACTGGAGTTGCCTCGATCCGTCGTACGGAACTGGTTGGCAAAGAAACCGCACGAAAGTGCGGCAACGCAACAGCACCGGATCACCATCGTTCGTCAGTTCACGAAGTTCTTGTTGAAAGCTGGCTATCCCGCGTATGTGCCCGACTCGACATTGAGTGTTCGGAAATCGACGTTTGTGCCAAGAATGCTAACTGACGAAGAGCTTCGAAAGTTCTTTCATGCCGTCGATGCGTTGGAGCCTACTGCGCGTTCACCGTTGCGACACCTCGTTATGCCGGAAGTTTTCCGGCTCCTGTACGGATGCGGGTTTCGCGTCCGAGAAGTGCTGAAGCTCCGTGTTCGAGACGTCGACCTCAATCAAGGCATCATCACAGTTCGACAAGGAAAGTTCCGCAAAGACCGGTTGGTTCCTCCCGCCTTATCGGTGGTCCACCGATTGCGCAAGTATGCCGGCCATTTCGAAAGGCGGCCGTCGGATGCATTCTTCTTCCCTGGACCCAGCGGAGGGCCTTTCGCTTTACGCACCGTCTACACACTTTTTCGTGAACTGCTGTTGCAGTGTGGGATTCCCCATGCGGGGCGCGGCAAGGGACCCAGAATCCACGACTATCGCCACCTATTCGCCGTCCATACCTTACGGCGTTGGTATCGAGACGGGGAGGATCTCGACGCAAAACTTCCTCTTCTGGCCACCTACTTGGGGCATCAACACCTTGCCGGAACTCAGCGCTATCTTCATCTCACCGCCGAGATCTTTCCCGAGATCACCTCACGAGTGAATGCGACCTTCGGTGACGTCATTCCCCGGAGAATCCAACAATGAAGCCCACCGATTTTTCCATTCACGTGACGAATTTTTTGACCCACTACTTGGCCGCGCAGCGGAATCTCAGCCCCAATACGATCAAAGCGTATCGCGACGTGTTTACTCTGCTTCTGCGGTTCTGCCGTGACGGGCGCGGCATCGCCCCGGAAAAGCTGCGTCTCGAACAGATCGATGTTTCATTGGTGGAAGCAT
>WNGD01002344.1_pt1 | contig 24282 bp, 26 predicted proteins | sample 5400671 | NCBI WGS metagenome assembly WNGD01 (sample SAMN13153369, study PRJNA577476) | soil metagenome | isolation source: 40 cm soil or saprolite under grassland replicate 2 | place: USA:California | collected 2016-06-15
TCAGCCACGGGTCTTCGCCGGCGTCGCCTCCGGCCGCGACGATCTCGAGCCGTGGGAGGTAGTGATCCCAGCCGTGCGCGTGCGACTCGGCTGACTCTGCATTCGGAAGGTCGCGGTGGACGAAGTGCAGGCTCGTGCCATTGCCTTCCGGCGTCAGCTCGACCTCGATCGTCGAAGAGCCGGGCGGCACGCCTTCCTCGTTGTCCCAGCCCCAAGTGAAGACCAGCCGGCGCGGCGGATCGAGCTCGACGTACTCGCCTCGCGCCGTGTGTCCGGGGATGACCTCGCAGAGGTAGACCCCGCCCGGGCGCGGGTCGAGCTCAGCCTTCATCCCTTTCCAGCGCGTGAGCTTCTCCGGGTCGACGAAGAACTCCCAGACGGTCTCCGGACTTGCGGCGATCGAGATCGTGCGCTCGATCGAGGTGGTCTCAGTGGTTGCGTCCATGCTTCTTTCGCTCCTCCTTTTCCGCTTCGCGTTTCAGAGTCTCGAGCCGAACGTCCCAGAACTCCTCGAGAAAGTCCTTGAGCTCTGCTAGCCCTTCGGGACGTGCCCGGTACAGGCGTCTCGTGCCGTTGCGTCGCTCGTTCACGAGCCCCGCCTCCTTGAGGACGTTCAGATGCTGGGAGACCGCAGGCCGCGTCACGTCGAAGTGGGATGCGATCTCGCCGGCGCTCAGCTCGTCGTCACGGACGAGCGTGAGGATCTGCCGCCGCCGAGGGGCGGCGATGGCTTTGAGTGCGGCCTCCACGATCGCTATGTAAGCACATTCTTACGTAAGAAGCAACTTAACTTTACGATCGGCTCGGATTGGAGGACATTTGGGTCTCTTGCAGATCGCTGACGACCTGGGACGTGGCCGCGAGGCATACGAGAGATCCGCCTGGAGCGAGGCCTACGAGCTGCTGGGCCGCGCGGAGCGGACAGCGCCCCTCTCCGGCCCTGACCTCGTGTCGCTCGCGATCTCGGCGCACATGCTCGGTCACTTCGACGAGTGGCTTCCGGTTCTCGAGCGCGCGCACCACAGCTATGCGGAGGAAGGAGAGATGCTTCCTGCGGTCCGCTGCGCATTCTGGATCGGCATGAACCTCGCCTTGCGTGGTGAGATGGGGCCGGCGGCGGGTTGGCTGGGCCGCGCGCAGCGGTTGCTCGAGCGTGACGGCCGGGAGTGCGTCGAGCAGGGTTACATGCTCCTGCCGGTCTCCTTTCAGCACGAGGTGAGCGGTGACTTCGACGGCGCGGCGGCCACCGCTGCTGCAGCAGCTGAGATCGGCGAGCGTTTCGGCGACAACGACCTCTACGCGCTCGCCGTCCACGTTCAGGGGACCGTGCTCGCGAAGGGCGGGCGGGTGGCCGAAGGCCTCAGCCTCTTGGACGAAGCGATGGTGGCAGTCACTGCGGGAGAGGTCTCTCCTGTCGTCAGCGGCATCGTGTACTGCGGCGTGATTCTCGCCTGCGAGGAGGTCTACGAGCTGCGCCGCGCCCACGAGTGGACCGCCGCACTGACACGCTGGTGCGAGCAGCAGCCCGACCTGGTCTCGTTCCGAGGGCGCTGCCTCGTGCACCGCGCCCAACTCATGAGGTTGCACGGGGACTGGCCCGCAGCGCTCGCGGAGGCGCGTCTCGCAGGGGAGCGCTTCGCGGCGGCGATGAATCCCGGAGCGATTGCGAAGGCGTGGTACCTGCAGGCGGAGGTTCAGCGGCTGAGCGGCCGGTTCCGCGAGGCGGAGGAGGCGTACCGCGAGGCGAGTCGCCACGGGCTGGAACCGCAGCCGGGACTGGCGCTCCTCCGGCTTGCCCAGGACAACGTAGAGGTAGCGTCCGCCGCGATCCGCCGAGCGGTGAGCGAGACGGCAGATCCCGCCGCTCGCGCGGGGCTGTTGCCCGCGTACGTCGAGATCATGCTCGCGGGCGGTGACATTGATGCGGCACGCGAGGCATGCGATGAGCTGCAGGAGATCGCGGCTCGATACGGGACGGACATGCCGCGCGCGATGGTCGCGCAGGCTTGTGGCGCGCTCGAGCTCGCCGCCGGCGATGCGAGCGGCGCGCTGGTCAGGCTCAGGCAGGCGTTCCAGGCCTGGCACGAGCTCGACGCCCCCTACGAGCTCGCTCTTACACGTGTGCTCATAGGGCGAGCGTGCCGAGCGCTCGGCGACGAAGACGGGTTTGAGTTCGAGCTGGACGCGGCTCGGCGTGTATTCGAGCAGCTCGGCGCGGCACCGTCTCTTGCAGTGGTGGACTCGCTCACGACGGGCGGCGAGTCCCAGGCGCACGGCTTGACGCCGCGTGAGCTCGAGGTGCTGCGACTGGTCGCGACCGGGAAGACCAACCGCGAGATCGCCTTGACGTTGGTGATCAGCGAGCACACCGTCGCAAGGCACGTGCAGAACATCTTCACCAAGCTCGGCGTCGCGTCGCGGACGGCGGCGGGCGCGTTCGCATTCGAGCACGAGCTCGTCTGACGCGGTGGCATGGTCAGAAATGACCATGCCACCGCCGCGGCAAGTTGGTGGATCCGCGCGATGCGCGCTCTTCGCCTCCGCCCTAACGTCGTCGTCAAGGTCATTCGAGTTTGGAGGAACGACATGGCGACACAGGAAGCAGCTCTCGACAGCCGCAGCGACGCCGCCGCGAGCACCGAGAAATTCGAAACGATCGTCATCGGCGGCGGTCAGGCCGGCCTAGCGGTCGGCTACTACCTGAAGAAGCACGGAGGCTCATTCGTGATCCTCGACGCGAACGAGCAGATCGGCGGTTCCTGGCGGACGCGCACCTGGGATTCGCTTCGCCTGTTCACTCCCGCGCGCTACGACGGGCTGCCGGGCTGGTCGTTTCCCGCGCCCGGCTGGTCGTACCCGACCGCGCGCGAGACGGCCGACTACCTCGAGGCCTATGCGGCGCGATTCGATCTTCCGGTCCGAACCGGTATGGCGGTGACTCGCCTCGCGAAGGACGGCGATCGGTATGTCGTCGAGTGCGGCGAGCGTCGCTTCGAGGCCGACCGCGTCGTCGTGGCGACGGGCTTCTACGGGAAGCCGTCGGTGCCGGACTTCGCGTCCGAGCTGGACCCGCGCATCGTCCAGATGCACTCCAGCGACTACAAGGATCCTTCCCAGCTGAACCCTGGCGGCGTTCTGCTCGTCGGCGCCGGGAACTCCGGCGCGGATATCGGCATGGAAGTGTCGGCGACTCACCGGACCTGGCTCTCCGGGAGAGACAAAGGTCAAATTCCATTGCGCATCGAGCACCCGCTGAGGCGCCTGGTCGTGCCGATCCTCTGGTTCGTTGCCTCTCACGTTCTGACGGTGAAGACGCCGATCGGCCGCAAGGTCCGTCCGCACGTCCTCGCGAGCGGGGCGCCACTGATTCGGGTGAAGTCGCAGGACCTCCTGGCAGCAGGAGTCGAGCGCGTCGCAAAGACGGTCGGAGTGCGTGACGGATTGCCTGTATTGGAGGACGGACGCGTGATGGACGTCGCGAACGTCATCTGGTGCACGGGCTTCCGGCAGGACTTCAGCTGGATCGAGGTGCCCGTCTTCGGCGAGGACAGCGAGCCGATGCACGAGCGCGGCGTCGCCTCCGAAACAGGCCTCTACTTCGTCGGCCTGGACTTCCTGTACTCGTTCACCTCGGAGAACGTCGGCGGAGTGAGGAGGGACGCACGGCACATCGTGAAGCACATCGCGTCGGTTTAGGCATCGCGTGTGGAGGTCCCCCACGCACCTATCGCGAGCGGTACGACCGTCCAGAGAACGATCACGAGAGCGGCAGCGGCCAGCGACATCGACACCGTGGGGGAGCCCTCGAAGAGAGCGGCTGGGGCCAGGCGCCCGTTTGCGGCACCGAGGAGCCCTTCCCGGAGGGAGCCAAGCGCCCGGATCTCGAGCAGCACAGGCACGGCGACGATCTGCCATCCGAGCACAATCCCGATCGTCGTCCCGCGCGAGCCGAGCGTGGAGGAGACACCGAGTGCAAGCACCAGCGAGACCGCGGTTACGAGTCCCAGCCAGGCAGCCGACTCCAGTAGGAGCGTCGCGCTCGGAGCGTTGAGCGACCCCGCGAACACGGTCGACCCGGTTGCTGTGATGGCGAAGCCTGCACCAACGATCGGCAAGACGAACGCGAGCCCCGCGGGAACCCGCGCCGCGAACAGGGCGAGGCGTGAGCGTCCGGTGACGACCAGTTCGCGGAAGACGCCGGAGCCGAGGTCACCCGCTCCCAGAGTCGCGCCAACGAGGATCGCGGCGATGACGCTGAACTGGCTCAGGATGTCCATCGAGCCCGACAGGTTCTTGAGCCCTCCTGCCGGCCCGTGCTTAGCGGGGTTCGCGGCGTGGATGCTCAACAGGACCGTGTAGCCGATGATCATCGGCAGGACAGTGAGCGCGAACGTCGAGATCACGAGTCCGCGCCGCTTGCGTAGCTTCAGGAACTCGGCGCTCACGAGTCGCGGTCGCCAGCTCTTCCGGGTGCGTGTCCGCGGCAGCTCTGCGGTGAGGCTTGTCGAGCTCATGCTGCTTCCTCCAATCGGGACGTGATCTCCAGGAACCGCTGCTCGAGCGATACGCGTGCAGGCTCGAATCGGCGAATTGCCAGCCCCGCCAGGACGAGGCGGCGGCTGATGTCGTCCTGCGCCTCGACGGAATCGCGGAATCGGCACCGAGGGTGATGCGGATGCCGCTGGCTTCCGCGATTGCGGACTTCACTCCGCGATGCTCGGAGAGGATCGTCAACGCCTGCTCCTCGTCGCTCGTCGCAATCAGAATCGTCTGCTTGCCGCCGGCAGCGAGATCTGCGATCGACCCCTGCACGACGACCTTCCCTCGATCGACGATCGCGACCTCGTCGCAGATCTTCTCCACCTCATCGAGAAGGTGCGAGGAGAGGAGCACGGTCCGACCCTCCGCGACGAAGCCTCGGATCATGTCCCTGAACTCGTGGATGCCGGCCGGATCGAGTCCGTTGGTCGGCTCGTCGAGGATCAAGAGCTCCGGGTCGGCGAGCAGGCTGCGGGCAACGCCGAGCCGCTGGCGCATGCCGAGCGAGTAACGCTTCACGCGTTCGTCCGCCCGCTGGGAGAGACCGACGCGTGCGAGCGCGCTATCGATCCTGTCGTGCGCTTCCGGCTCGCGCGCGGCTGCAATCACGGTGAGGTTCTCGCGTCCCGTCAAATGCTTGTGGAAGCGGGGCTCCTCGACGATCGCGCCGACGCGTGCAAGCGCCGCGGCGCGCTCGTCTGGCACCGAGCGGCCGAGCAGCCGCATCGTGCCGCCGGTCGCTTGGGTGAGACCGAGCAGCATCCTGATCAGCGTCGTCTTGCCGGCGCCGTTCGGGCCGAGGTAGCCGAAGGCAGAGCCGCGCGGGACGCGCAGCTCGACGTTGTCGACCGCGACCCGATCGCCGAAGCGTTTCGTCAAGGCTGAGGTCTCGACGACGAATCCCGTAGATCCCTGCATGGTCATGTGTCCTCCTGTTGAAATGCGGTAGTCGGCACGCTACGGCCGCTGGCACGGACCGTCTTCGGTCGCGATAGGGATTCCGTGTCGTCCTGGCGGACGATGTTTGGATCGTTCTCGCGGACGAGGCGAGGCGCCCGAATTCGGAGTACCTTCTGATCGTGAAGAGGCTCTGGCCGCTGGCGCGGCGCTACTGGTTCGACGCTGTAGTCGTGGCGATGGCCGGTATTGGTGTCACCGGCGCGGTTCTCGGGCGGGGACACGAGATTGGCCCGGAGGGCCCGCTCTGGTTCGACGTGTTGGCGATGCTTGCGATCGTCCTACCACTGCTCGCCCGGCGACGCTTTCCGTTCGGCGCGCCTGCAGCCGTGGGTATCGCCGCGGCCTTGATCTCGTTCGTCGACAAGACTGTCGTCCCCTTCGACGGCGTGACGTTTCTGGTGGGGTGCGCGGCGCTCTTCCTTGTCGGCTTGCTCCGGGATCGGGCCCAGGCCGTTGCGGGATTTGCCGTAGCGGAGGGTGTTCTCGCCGTGGTGGTCCACAACGGTCCGAGGTCGGGTGTAGGGAATTTCGTTGTGGCCAGCATCATCTTCGCCATCGTCTGGACAATCGCGTTCGGCGTCGGCAGGAAGTCGGTGGAGGCCGACGAGGCGAGGGAGCGGGCCTTCAGGGCGGAGCGCGAACGCGAGGAGCGTGCCCGCTCAGCCGTTGCGGAGGAGCGGGCGCGAATCGCACGCGAGCTGCACGACGTCGTCGGCCACAGCGTCAGCGTGATGACCGTCCAGGCTTCAGGGGTGCGACGGCTGCTGCGGCCCGATCAGGAACGCGAGCGTGAGGCTTTGCTCGTCGTCGAACGGACCGGCCGGGAGGCGCTCGCCGAGATGCGCCGGATGGTAGGCGTGCTGCGGCGGCCGGAGGAGGCGCCGGCTCTCGCTCCACAGCCGAGCCTCGATCACCTGAGCCGCCTCGTCGAGCAGGCGCGAGAGGCGGGCCTGCCGGTCGAGCTGCGCATCCAGGGCGAGGCGATCCAGCTTCCCGCCGGCGTCGACCTGACCGCGTACCGGCTCGTGCAGGAGGGCCTGACGAATGTCGTGAAGCATGCCCAGGCGACTCAGGCCGAGGTGCTCGTCAACTACGGCGATGGGTACCTCGAAGTGACGGTTCAAGACGACGGGCAAGGGCTCGGGAACGGGGACGGCGGCGGTCACGGCCTCGTCGGCATGCGGGAGCGCGTGTTGGTCTACGGCGGCGAGCTGGATGCCGGGCCGCAGCAGGGCGGCGGGTATCGGCTACGCGCAAAGCTGCCGCTCACATCATGAGTTTGAGCGTCCTCATCGTCGACGATCAGGCGCTCGTGCGCGCGGGTTTTCGCATGATCCTCGATGCCGAAGAGGACATCGAGGTCGCCGGCGAGGCTGCGGACGGCGCCGACGCCGTGGCGGAGGCGCTGCGCCTGAAACCGGACGTCGTCCTCATGGACGTCCGCATGCCGCAGGTCGACGGAATCGAGGCGACGCGCCGCCTGCTCGCGGCCGATGGCGTTCACACGAAGGTCGTGATGCTGACGACCTTCGACATGGACGAGTACGTCTACGACGCCCTCCGGGCCGGCGCCAGTGGGTTCCTGCTCAAGGACACGCCGCCCGAGGCGCTCGTCGCCGGAATCCGCGCGGTCGCTCAGGGCGATGCGCTCCTGGCGCCGTCGGTCACGCGCCGAGTCATCGAGGAGTTCGTCCGCCGGCCGCCGCAGTCGGTTCAGACCTTGCCTCCGGAGCTCGCCGATCTGACGACGCGCGAGCTCGAGGTTCTGAAGCTCGTTGCGCGAGGTCTCTCGAACGCGGAGATCGCGAAAGAGCTGTTCGTCAGCGACACAACGGTGAAGACGCACGTGGCACACGTCTTGACGAAGCTCGCCGTGCGCGATCGGGTGCAGGCGGTCGTGCTCGCGTACGAGTGCGGCCTCGCCGGCGCCAACGAGGCGTAGACGACCTCAGCCGCAAGGATGACGGCGGCGTTCTGAAAATCCGCCGCACGACGATGCGAGATCGTTCGCGGCGCCGACGAAATTCAGCTTGTGCGGACCTAGCCTTCGGAGTGTCAATCGACACCACGAAGGAGGCTCGAGATGATCCGCACGGGCGACACGATCCACAACCCCGTCACCGGGGAACGCATCACGTTCCACGCTACATCGGCCGACACGAACGGCGAATCCGTCGTGATCGAGTGCACGGTTCAGCCGGACGGCTTCGTCGCCGCCACCCATGTCCATCCCTCTCAGAGCGAGCGCTTCGCGGTGATCGAGGGAACGCTTGGGCTCAAGAGCGGCAAGGAAAAGCGCACCCTCGGCCGCGGCGAGATCGCCGTTGTCGAACCTGGGACGCCCCATCGCTTCTGGAACGCCGGCGAGGACGAGGTGCGCTTCGTCTGCGAGGTGCGGCCTGCCCTGCAGTTCGAGTCGCTGCTCGAGACGATGTTCGGGCTCGCCGAGGACGGCAAGACGAATCGGAAGGGCATGCCGAATCCGTTGCGGCTCGCCGTCATCGCCCGAGCGCACTTCGAGACGGTACAGCTGCCGCATCCGCCGGCGTGGCTGCAGAAAGCGGGTCTCGCTATGGCCGCTCCGCTCGGACGAGCTCTCGGCTACGGCCCGACATACACGCCTGAAGTCACCGCACCCGCCATCCCCGCAGTCTGATGAGGAAGAAGCACTTCTACTTCATGCTGCTGGTGCTGGCGCTGATCTTGCTCGCGCTTCCCGGGTTCGCAGCCAAGGCCGCGAAGAAGGCGGCCGGGCCGGCTCTCCGGTTCGCCTAGCTCAACACCGTGCCCCGTCCGATATCGGGCGGGGCACGCAGCGGGTCAGTCAGATCGCCGCGCCCTGACTAGCCGGGCGGCGACCAGGGTGCCGATCACTGTGCCGATCACCTTGACGGCCTTCCGGCCGCGGAGCTTCGAGACGCCGCCGGCTCGCGGTTCCATCCTCACAGGCACCTCCTCGATGCGCAGGCCGGCATCGCTGAGTCGGATGAGGGCTTCGACCTCGGGCGCCTCCGTCTGGAACGGCTCGGCAAGTAAAGGCAGCGCCTTTGCATTGACCGCATAGAGACCGCTCGTCGCGTCGGCGAAGGGTCGCCGCAGGACCAGCTTCATTCCGCGTCGGAGCAGCCCGGTGCCCACCCGCCTCGCCGGGCTCGGCAGGTAGCGGTAGGGCTCGTAACCGTCACCCGAGACGAAGCGCGAGCCGACCGCGACGTCGCAGCCGCCCTCGCGCACGATTGCGAGCAACCGCGCCAGCTCCGACGGTGGGTGCTGTCCGTCGGCATCGACCCGGCCGCAGTACGCATAGCCATGATCGAGTGCCCAGCGGTAGCCGGCGGCGATCCCGACCGGCAAACCGCGGTTGGTACCCAGCGACAGGACTTCTGTTCCGCGTCCGCGTGCGACCTCCGCGGTGCGATCGGTCGAGCCGTCGTCCACCACGAGCACGTCCACGTTGGGCAGTTCACGCCTGAGGTCGTCGAGCACGGCCGGGAGGTTCTCCTCTTCGTTCCATGCGGGAATGAAGACCAGGGTGTCACTCATCGCTGCCGCTCTCCTCGTTCGAGCTCTTCCTGGGCTGCGCGCAGCTGGCGCGACCGCACTGTCAGAGCGCCGAGCTCCCAGATGACCGACGAGGGCGTGGGAACGAGTCTCGGCGCTTCGAAGCTCGTCCGAATCTCGTGGTCGCCGTACAGGCGCCGGAAGAACCAGCGGGCGCGGAAGACGTGAGGTGGCGTGCAGATCACGACCGCATGCTCGATCTGGCGCTCGAGCAGGAGTGGAAGCGACCTTGCGGCGTTCTCAGCCGTCGTCGATGCGCTCGGCTCCAGTACGAGCTCAACCTCCGGACCGTGCCAGAGCTCCTGCATCTGCTCCGCCTCGGAGGGACCGCCGTCCGGTGCCCAACCGCTGAAGACAACAACCTGCGGCTCGAGTCTCTCAGCGAGCCGCGCGGCTCTTGCCACTAACTGCCGACAGCCTCGGCTGATGCGGTACGCGCCGGCGCGGTCGCGGCGGCTGCTTCCGAGCACGATGAGTGCCAGTTGCGTCATCGTGGGAAGCGTACGTTTCGTTCGATGCCGACAGCCGGGTGTCATAAGATCGTCCGCATGCGTCGCGAGAAGACCCTGGTTGTCCTCGGCACGACCCTGGCGGTCGTCTATCTCCTCGCCGGGATCATCGGCGGCGCGTGGCCGTCTCATTGGGACAGTACGGGCACAGGAGATCGCGTGCTCTGGCTCGTCTTCTTGCTCGGTGGCAGTCTTGCGCTCTTCGTCGGGCTTCGGAGCTTCGATCGGTCGCCCTGGTTGGGGGCTTCGCTCGTGAGCACGGGAGCTCTCGCCGGGGCGCTCGCGATCTTCTGGACGATCGCTGCACCGCTCGCCGCGATAGCCCTGGTCGTGCTGAGCGTCATGTCTGCCCGGCGCAGGCTCGCGCAACCCGCGTAGACACCGTTCAGGTCTTCGCTCGCAGACTTCTGACGTCGACGTCGACGCCGCGAGGTGCGGTTATCCGCACGTCAGATTGACCGGCTGAGACGCTTGGCCAGCCGAGCCGCTGTGGGCAAGGTGGATCGAATGGTGCGCGCGGCGTCAGACCAAGACAGAAGTGCCCGGGGCCGGCGCAGTCGCGGCGTCGAACAGCCGCTCGAGCAGCTCGCGGTCGCCCTGGACCTCAATCCCGTCGAAGCGTCGCTCGACGAACAGCCAGTAGAACGAATCCACTCCGCCTTCGACGACGACGTCCGGGCTCTCGATCGCGCCGCGCTGCGCCTCGCCGTCGACGAGGCTTGCGACTTCGCCGGCGATCCGAAATTCGAACGATCCGGGCGGGGCGATCGGCGCGAAGACCGTGTCGAGCGCGCTGTACAGCCAGCCGGGCGCAAGGTCGTCCTCCTCCGTGGGCGGGTCGATCGACCGCAGCCCCCAGAGGGCGAGCGTCCGCATGACAGGCTTGAGGTCCTGGCCGTAGGGGGTCAGCTCGTAGACCTGCGACGCCGCCGGAGGATCGAGTCGGTGCTTCGTCAGGACACCACAGCTCTCGAGCTCCTTCAGACGCGCCGCGAGGATGTTCGTGCCGATGCCGGGGAGGCTGGCAGCGAGATCCGTGTAGCGCTTCGGGCCGTGGAGCAGCTCACGGACGATCAGCAGCGACCAGCGCTCCCCGACCAGCCCGAGGGCATGGGCGATGGGGCAGTACTGGTCGTAGCGCTTGCTCACGGGCGTAGTGTAGCGCCGCGAATTGCTGTTGTGAAGGAGATACTTGAAAAAAGCAAGCACACTCTGCTAGGTTGCAAGTCTTCCCTGCCCAAGTGAAAGGAAAACGGACGACATGATGGCTTCTGATCGACGCAAATGGCTGGGCCTGGCGCTCTTGAGCGTCGTCCAGTTCATGGTCGTCCTGGACATCGCAATCGTGAACGTGGCGTTGCCTTCGATTCAGGTCGATCTCGGTTTCTCCCAGCAGAACCTGCAATGGGTGATCAGCGCGTACGCGCTCTTCTTCGGCGGCTTCCTGCTTCTCGGCGGGCGGGCGGCCGACTTGCTCGGGCGCAGGCGGATCTTTCTCGCCGGGCTCATCCTGTTCACCCTCGCCTCGCTCTTCGCCGGCCTGGCGTGGTCCGAGGCGTCCCTGATCACCGCACGATCCCTGCAAGGACTCGGCGCAGCGGTCATCACTCCGGCAGCGCTGTCCATCCTTTCGACGACGTTCGTCGAGGGCCGGGAGCGCAACATCGCGCTCGGCGTGTGGGGCGCGGTCGGCGGTTTTGGGGCGGCGGCAGGCGTGCTGCTCGGCGGCGTTTTGACGAGCGCGCTGAGCTGGTCCTGGATCTTCTTCGTCAACGTTCCTGTCGGCGTAGCGTCATTCATCCTGGCGCCGATCCTGCTCAACGAGAGCCGGGACGCGCGTGTCAAGTCTTTCGATGCGCTCGGCGCGGTGCTCGTGACAGGCGGGCTGTCGTTGTCGGTCTACGCGATCACCCAGGCCGGTCGGGACGGCTGGCTCGCCGGTAAGACGCTCGGCTTCTTCGCGGCGTCGCTCGTCCTGCTTGTCGGGTTCGTCGTCTGGGAGATGCGCCACCACGAGCCGCTGATGCGCCTCGGCATCCTGCGGATCAAGACCGTGGCCGGCGCGAACGTTGCCGGCTTCATCCTGGGCACGGCGACGTTCTCGTTGTTCCTGATGCTGACGCTCTACATGCAGCAGGTGCTCGGCTACTCGCCGATGAAGACCGGTGTCGCGTACCTCGCGGTCGCGGGAACGGCGATCTTCACGTCCGCAATCGCGGCGCAACTCGTGACCCGGATCGGCGTGAAGCCGGCACTGGCAATCGGGATGACGTCGCTCACCGCCGGACTCCTGTACTTCACGCAGGTGTCCGTGGGCGGGTCGTATCTGGGTGACCTGCTCCCGGGTTTCCTGCTGATCGCCGTCGGTCTCGGCTTCTCGTTCGTGCCGATCTCAATCGCCGCGCTCGCCGGCATCCAGCCCGCGGAGGCGGGGCTTGCCTCGGGCCTGATCAACACGTCGCAACAGATCGGCGGCGCGCTCGGCATCGCAGCGCTCTCGACCATCGCGACCTCACGAACCGACAGCGCGGTCGCGAGCGGCTCCACCCATGCCGCCGCACTCGTCGACGGCTTCCACGGCGCGTTCTACGCGGGGGTGATCATCGCCGGCCTCGGGATCGTCGCCACCTTGACCCTGATCCGCCGCGACGAGCTCGAGCAGGTGGAGGAAGCGGAGCCTGCGTTCGACATCGCGGCTTAGCGAAAAGACCTGTGGGAGAGCCGCTCGGCTCTCCCACGGGTCACTGAAGCGGAAATGGTGCCCAGGGCGCGGACGTCTACAGCTCACGGCCGCAGCTCGGGTCGCCAGGGGAGAAACAACAACCCGAGGGAAACCCTGGGCAAGACGGTCTTTCGACCTCATGCGCGCCGCTCCTGGCTTCGCCGGCTACGGCACGGGCGCCATTCTACTCGGCGATTTGGAGCGCAGGAACATCCAGATCGACACAACCAGGATCCAGAGCAGGAACAGGAACTGCGGGAAGAACGCGATCGAGGCGAGCGACAGGATCCCGGCCACTACGCCAAGCCACCCTGCCCAGCCCGGCCAGGTCCCACTCCACATGAATGCGAGCGAGGCGGCGATGATCATGGCTCCGAGCCCCACCGCGCCGCTGGCGTGCATGATCCAGGTCACGTCGTCCGCCGCGTGGATGAGTTCCGGGAAGACGCGATGCTGGTACGTATCGTCGCTCATCGTCCGGATTCCGTCGTTCAACGCGATGGACGCGAACGCGAGAGCTGCGTAGACGCCTCCGCCGATTCCGACTACCGCCGTGAGGACTCCCTCGCCGTCGATCGCGCTCACGGCGCGACGAAGCGCGCCGATGAACCAGAGCAAGAAGAAGACGGCGAGGCCGATCAGGATCCAGGCGATGTTGACGCGGTCACGATGGCCGCTGTCCGAGTACCACCGGATGACCTTCGCCGGTGCATCATCCCCGGACGGTGCGCCGCTGAAGTTCACGATCGTCCCGATGACGAACAGCACGACGTAGAGAACCCCTCCGAGAGCAGTCCAGCGCGCCACGCGGCGCGGCCGGCCGACAGCGACTGCAGCTTCCATAGGTCCCTCCTCTGAGCGCGAGGCCCGCTGCCCCGCGGATTGAGGCCCGGTTCGCTTCTTTGGCGGCTAGTCCTGCGCCGTGGCGGGGCACGACGTGCCGGTGCCAGGCACGGGTACGACCCTGTGACAGCTGCGACGCGAGTTCCGCAACTCACCTGCAAGTCGCAACTTCTTCCAGGCGCGTACCGGTGCCAGGCACGGGTACGCGACTGTGACGCGGGCGTGACTCGAGTCGAACCTGCTTGTCTCTTCTGAGGTGGAGGCGTACGCTCCGGCGCACACGCGAAGGAGGTGCGCGATGCCGAAGGCATCCAGGGCGACCGCCTCGGACTCCATGGCGGTGGAGGGCTACGAGGGCCATTACGAGAACTTCGACGGCGGCTACACGGTCGCGTTCGAGACGTACACCGCGGACGCGGATCTGGCTGAGCTCTTCAAGGGCCTGCCCGACGATCGCTGCCAATGCGAGCACTGGGGCTACGTGATCAAAGGCAAGGTGAGCTTCAAGACCGCGGACGGGGAGGAAACGTTCGAGGCAGGCGACGCGTACTACATGCCGGCGGGTCACACGCCCGTGCTCTACGCTGGGACCGAGATCGTCGAGTTCAGCCCGACGAAGGAGCTGCAACAGACCATGGACGTCGTCTCGAAGAACATGGAGGCGGCAACCGTCTAACGCAGAGGACTGATGTCCACCGTTGCGATCGACTCGACCGGCTGCATCGTGATCGATGGGCAGAAGGTCTTCCCGATCGGGTTGTCCGAAGCGCCACCGCTGGGTGGCCAGACGCCCGACGCTAGGGACGCCTGGACGGAGGTCGCAGGCGCAGGCGCAAACTTCGTGCGCACCGGCTTTCGCGACTGGAGCCTGCAGCAGATCGACAGCCAGATCGCGGCGGAGCGTGGGCGCATGGACGCCGCTGCGACGCACGGCATGCACTGCTGGCCGCGGCTCGGAAACGCCGGCGACCTGCCTGCTGGTGGCGGCCAGCCGTCGGTCAACGAGCAGCTGTTGGTGAAAATCGCCAACGGGCTCAAGACGCACCCCGCTCTTGGCGCCTACAAAGGCGTCGACGAACCGGCGTTGGGCGGAGTCGCCGCGGCTGGACTCGCGCGCGCCAGGACGAAGCTGCGAACAATCGATCCGGATCACCCGGTCGTGATCACGCAGGCCCCGCTCGGTTCGGTCGCCAGCCTCGTTCCGTACCGGCCGGCGTTCGACATCACCGGCGCGGACATCTACCCGGTCGCTTATCCGCCCGGCCGGCATTCCGACTTGCCCAACAAGGACATCAGTGTCGTCGGAGACGTGACGAAGAAGATGGTCAACGCGGCCGGCGGCAAGCCGGTCTGGATGACCCTTCAGATCGCCTGGAGCGGCATCACCCCGAACCAACAGCGCCCGGAGCTCGTCGCCCGCTTCCCGACGCTCCAGGAGGAGCGGTTCATGGCGTATCAGGCGATCGTCGACGGTGCCAGAGGTCTCGTCTTCTTCGGCGGTCAGCTCACGCAGGTCATGCGTCCCCGCGACGCCCAGCTCGGCTGGAACTGGACGTTCTGGGAGCTCGTGCTTCGACCGCTTCTCGTCGAGTTGACGTCGCCCTCCGTCCTTCCCGCACTGATCGCGCCGGTCGCCCAGGCCGCCGTGACGTCAAGTGCCGCAGGCGTGGAGCTGACAGCGCGGCGGAGCGGAAACTTCTTGTACGTCATCGCCGTTCGACGCGACGGCACGACGAGCCGCGTCACGTTCTCCGGGCTACCGCCCAAACAGGGCGGCGGGCAGCTGACGGTCGGGCAGGTCATGTTCGAGTACGCGCAAGATCCGTTGCCTCCGCCCATCCAGCCCGACAAGCAGCAGTTCAGGTACGTCCAGGTGCAGAACGGCAGCTTCAAGGACTGGTTCGGTCCGCACGACGCGCACGTCTACCGCTTCAACGTCGCTTAGCCGCCGACAGCGGTGGGCTTCACAGCATCTGGAGCATGCACAGCGCGACGACCATGGCCGCGCTGAGTCTCGCCGTCGTTGCCGCTTTCGCGGCGGCGCTGACGGTGATCTCGATCCGCGTCTTCAACCGGGCCGCCGTGCGCTGATACCGGGTTCTGCAACAGCTTCGCTGCGCCGGAGCTCACTGGCAGAGGAATGAGCTCCGGCGCTCAGATGCGGACTTAGTTCGGCTGCAGCATTCGAGCCTGGTTGCCGGACGGGTCGCGGAAGCCCGCGTCGATGCCGTAGGGCTGCTCCGTCGGCTCCTGCTGGAACTCGACGCCCCGCTTCTTCAACTCCTCGTATGTGCTCTTGACATCGTCGGTGGAGAAGAAGAGCCCGCCGGCGGCGCCCTTCGCCATCAGCGCCGTGATCTGGTCGCGCGTCTCCTGGTCGAACACGGGCGGGCCGGGAACGGCCATCAGCGCGAGGGCGACGTCCTGTCCCGGCAGGCCGACCGTCAGCCAGCGGAAGTTGCCCAACTCGGGCACGGTGACGTCGTCTCGGACCTCCATTCCGAGCTTCTCGGTGTAGAAGGCCAGGGCTTCGTCCTGGTCGTGAACCCAGACGTTGACGTTGGTGAGTGTCTTCAGCATGTCGTCCTCCGATCTAGTTGAACGTCGGAGATGACGCTAGCGGCGGCGATCGCCGTTGTCTTCTCGAAAACTGCTGTCTGGTGGCGCCGATCGGCGGCTGCGGTTCACCCATGCGGGGGATAGAGGTTGCACCTCTCCCGAGGACGATAAACAGAGAAAGACCGCACTCAGGTGAAGCGGCGCGGTCTAGAGAGAAAGGCTCATCAGTTGTCATGCGGCGTCGCTCGACCTCGAGTCGAGTCCACATCAACCAGCGGTTCAAGTGCATTCGCGTCCAGAACGCCCGAATTGGCGAAGGGGGTGAATCCATGTCGTTCAAGGATCTGGTCCTTTACCTCCGCGTGCGCTACGTCAGCGAGGAGGGTCAGACGATGGCCGAGTACGGCGTTGTCCTGGCGGTGATCGCGATCGGCGTTGTTGTCGCGCTCACGGCGCTCTCCGGCGGTATCTCCGGCGCAATCAACAACGTCGTCGGCAACCTGTAGTCCCCGCAGGGCTATGGCCCGGCGGTACGACGGCCCGAGCCTGCCTTTGGTTTGCAACGCGGTCGAGGCTAGCCGCCCGGTACGCGTTTCGTCCCCACTCCACCCGTGTGGGGGATACGCGGTCACGGCTGCAAAGGCGATGCTTGGTGAGATTGACCTGAAGGCGAAGCGGCGCGCCTGAGAGCGAAGGGACGCACCGCTTGTCACGTCGTTTTGACCGGCTTCGAGTCGAGCCCACATCCACTGGTCCCGCTTTGCACTGCGCGCCAGCGCGCGCCCGAACTTGCGAAGGGGGTGAATCCATGTCGTTCAAGGATCTGGTCCAGTACCTCCGCGTGCGCTACGCCGCCGACGAGGGTCAGACGATGGCCGAGTACGGCGTCGTGCTGGCAGTCGTCGCGATCGGCGTCGTCGTCGCGCTCACGGCGCTCTCCGGCGGTATCTCCGGCGCAATCAACAGGGTCGTCGGCAACCTGTAGTTCGCAGTCGTAACCGGACACGAGTCTGTCCGGCAGTCGCACTGCAGTGCTCTGAGCCATAGCCCAGGCTACTTAAACCGATGAGCGAATCGTTTTAAGGGCTATGGCCCAACGGCACGGCGTCAGCGGACACCGTTGTCTTCTCGAAACTGATGTATGGCGGGCGCGCATGGGCTTGGAGGATGCAGGTCGGGATCCGAATGCGCGCGGACGCCGGCGGGTAGCTCGCCCGGTAGGCGGTGGGCGACATGCCGAATGCACGGCCGAAGCTCGTCGTGAACGACCCGACGCTGCGCAGCCCGACAGTGAGGCAGATGTCCGCGACCGTGCGGTCGGTGTTGCGAAGGAGCGCGGCGGCGCGCTCGAGCCGACGGGTCAGGAGGTACTGGTGTGGCGTCTCGCCGAATGCGCGCCGGAACTCGCGGCTGAAGTGAGCCGTCGAGAGCCGTGCCGCGCGCGCAAGTTGGGGCACGTCGAGCGGTTCGCGGTAGCGGGCGTCGATCAGGTCCTTGGCGCGGAGGAGGTGGCGGGCCCCAGGAACGGGCGTGATCATCTGTCAAGTATTGCGCCGGCCGCGCCGTCGTCGACGGCCGAAGGGCGGCCTTTTCTTGGCACTGCGGTCCAGTAGCTCGCTCTCCTCGAGGCTACTGCCGGCGCCGAGCACGACGCACTCGAGCGGCGAGTCCGCGATGATGACCGGTAGCCCGGTTTCCGCGCTCAACAGCCGGTCGAGCCCGCGTAACAATGCGCCGCCGCCGGCGAGCGCGATGCCTCGGCTTCCGATGTCCGCGGCGAGCTCCGGAGGTGTCGACTCGAGCGTCCGTTTCACCGTGTCGACGATCGTTTCGATTGGCTGTGCGATTGCGGAACGGACGTCGTTCGAATCGATCGTGCTTCGTCGAAGCAGACCGGTGATGCGGTCGCGTCCGGCGACCTGCGTCTCGAGTGTCTCCGGAAGCGGCCACACGGCGCCGCACGCGATTTTCGCCGCCTCGGCGGTCTCGGACCCGATGAGCAGCCGCGAGTTCGCGTCGACGTGTCGGACGAGCGCATCGTCGAGCTCGTAGCCGCCGACGCGGATCGACTCCCACACGACGATGCCGCCGAGCGCGAGCACCGCGACTTCGGTGGTGCCACCGCCGATGTCCACCACCATCGTCCCCTGCGCCTCGCCGACGGGTAGTCCTGCACCGATCGCCGCCGCCATCGGCTCCTCGATCAGCGACACCCTGCGTGCGCCGGCGGCAAGCGTCGCCTCTTCGACTGCGTTCCGCTCGACGTCGGTTGTCCCGCTCGGCACGCACAGAACGACGTGCGAATACGAAAGCCCGCCTCCGCCGCCCGCGCGGCGGATGAAGTAGCGCAGCATCTCGGCCGTCACGTCGAAGTCCGCGATCACCCCGTGCCGCAAGGGACGGGTCGCGCGGATGCTCGCCGGTGTGCGCCCGATCATCCGGCGCGCCTCCTCGCCGACAGCGTGGACGCGGCCGGTCATCTCGTCGATCGCGACGACGGAAGGCTCGAAGACGGCGATGCCGGCGCCGCGAACGAAGACGAGAGTGTTCGCCGTGCCGAGATCGATCGCGAGCTCGCGACCCCGCTGGAGACGCCGTTGTGCCACAGACCCTCGCCCCACCGTACCGGCCTCCGTTGACATCGGCGGTCTGAAGGGGGACAGTCTGGCGTCGGCCGCTTGGCGACGGCCGAGAGACCGGGATCCGACGGGGAGGACGTATGACGAAGCTAAAGGCAGCAATCGCGGCTGTTGTATTCGTCTGCTTCTGCGCAGGCGTTGGTGCAGGTGGGGCGTCGGCCGGGCCGGGGAAGATCGCATGGAGCAAGTGCTATTCGCAGATGGGCCCGTTCGAGTGCGGAACCGTCCAGGTGCCGCTCGATTACAAGAGCCCGAACGGGTCGACGATCTCTATCGCGCTCGTTCGCCTGCCGGCGACCGATCCGGCGCATCGAATCGGCTCTCTCTTCTTGAACCCGGGTGGGCCCGGTGGCTCGGGTGTCGACTACACGGTCTTCGCGGGGCCCTTCCTCTACACCGATGAGGTGCGCGCGAAGTTCGACCTGGTCGGCTTCGACCCGCGCGGAACGAACCGGAGCACCGCGTTGCGTTGCTTCGGCACGGACAAGCAATGGGGGCCGTACTTCACGCCGTTTGCGTTCCCGAGCACGCCCACCGAAGAGCAGATCTGGATGAACGCGGATCTCTACCTCGATTCGAACTGCGCCCAGCGTGGAGGTCGCATCGCCGACCACATGGCAACCGCCGATGTCGCACGCGACCTCGACGTGCTTCGCCAAGCGGTCGGTGACGAGAAGCTCAACTATGCCGGGGTCTCCTACGGGACGTTCCTCGGGCAGACGTACGCGAACATGTTCCCGAACAACGTTCGCGCGATGATCATCGACGGAGTCCTCGATCCGATCGCGTGGACGACGGGCACGGGCGACGGCTCGACGGTCCCGTTCTCGACGCGATTGCGCAGCGACGTGGGAGCGCAGGCGACGCTGAACGAATTCTTCCGCCTATGTGACGCGGGCGGTCCGAACTGTGCGTTCGGCCCGGACAGTGCGGCGCGATTCGCCGCTCTCGGCGCCGCTTTGAAGAGCCACCCGTTGCAGATCACGTTCCCGGATGGCTCGACGGCGGAGGTGAACTACTCGATCCTGATCGGCATCACATTGGGAGCGATGTACGACTCGTCGTCGTGGGAGTCGTTCGCGCAGGGACTCGCGGGTCTGGAAGCGCAGGCCGGCGCCGCCACACTGGGAGTCCGCTTGCAAGAGTTCTGGCACCCGGCGAACGTGTACATCACGAAGCGGGGATTCCCGCACTACTACGACTTCGTGGAGAGCTTCCCGGCCGTGGCGTGCGCGGATTCGGACAACCCGCACTCGTACGCCGCGTGGTCGACAAACGGCACGGCGGCGGAGAATGCCTACGGCTACTTCGGCCGAATCTGGACGTGGGTGTCCTCGATCTGCGCAGCGTGGCCGAACAGCGACGCCGATCGCTACACGGGACCGTGGACGCACACGACCGCAAATCCCGTGCTCGTGATCGGGAACCTGTTCGATCCAGCGACGCGATATCAGGGAGCGGTGACTGCATCGAACTTGTTGCCGAACTCACGTCTGCTGACGGTGCACGGTTGGGGGCACACGTCGCTCTTCATGTCCTCGTGCGCCGACGCCGTGCAGACGCGCTACCTCGTCGGGCTGACGCTGCCGGCGGTTGGAACCGTTTGCGAGCAGGACCACGTGCCGTTCACGGGGCCGTAGCGGACATCGTTGCGGAGGGCCGTGCGCCGTTAGCCCGGCCCTCCGTGGAACGCTCTCTATAGTCGAATTGTGTCCCGCGTCGGCGAGCGTGATCGGGTGGCGGTCGCTCTGGCACTGATCGCCGAGCTCGAGCGGACGGACACAGAGATGGCCGACCGCCTACGGCCCATGCTGCTCAAAGTCACGGCCGCGGCGTGAGCTTCGCCGTCCGGCGAGTTACGCTCGTCACGTGAACATCTGTCCGAGCTGCGGCGCAGAGAACCCCGCAGGCTTCCGCTTCTGCGGCTCCTGCGGTGCTGCCCTCACGGAAGCACCGCCCGCGCGTGAGGTGCGAAAGACCGTCACGGTGCTCTTCTGCGATGTCGTCGGCTCGACGGCGCTCGGCGAGCGCGTCGATCCCGAGCCCTTGCGGCGGTTGATGGGCACCTACTACGAACAGATGCGCGCGATCATCGAGCGGCACGGCGGCAGGGTCGAGAAGTTCATCGGCGATGCGGTGATGGCCGTCTTCGGTGTACCGCAGGCGCACGAGGACGACGCACTCCGCGCAGTGCGTGCAGCGGCCGAGATGCATGCCGCCGCCGGGCCGCTCGAGCTCGGGATCCGCATCGGCATCAACACCGGCGAGGTCGTCACCGGCGAAGGAGAGACGCTCGTCACAGGCGACGCCGTGAACGTCGCCGCCCGGCTCGAGCAGGCAGCGGCACCCGGCGAGACGCTGATCGGGAGCGAGACGCGCGGCCTTGTGCGCGACGCAGTCGTGACCGAGGAGACCGAGCCGCTCGAGCTGAAAGGCAAGGCCGAGCCGCTGCAAGCGCATCGGCTGCTGATCGTGGATCCGGACGCACCGTCGGTCGCGCGCCGGCTCGACCGGCCGATGGTCGGACGGGCTCGCGAGCTCGAGCGATTGCTAGGAGACTTCGAGCATTCGGCCAACGACCGCGCGTGCCACATGTTCACGCTGCTTGGTGCTGCGGGAGTCGGTAAGTCGCGACTCGTGCGGGCGTTCCTCGACATTGTCGGCGACCGGGCTCGTGTCCTTCGCGGCCGTTGCCTGCCCTACGGCGAGGGCATCACGTACTGGCCGGTCGTCGAAGTCCTTTTACAACTCGGCCACGAGCCGGACAGCGTCATCGGCGCTTCTCCGGCAGAGGCACAGCTCGCTTTCAGGAAGCTGCTCGAAGAGACAGCCGTCGACAGGCCGCTCGTCGTCTACTTCGACGACCTGCAATGGGCGGAGCCGACCTTCCTTGACCTCGTCGAGCACGTCGCGGACTGGTCGCGCGGTGCGGCGATCTTCCTGCTCTGCGCGGCGCGGCCCGATCTGCTCGACCTTCGACCTGCTTGGGGAGGCGGCAAGCTGAATGCCGCCTCGCTGCTGCTCGAGTCGCTGTCCATGGAAGACAGCGCGGTTCTCGTCGGTGAGCTCTTGGAGGAGATCGAGCTCGACCAGGGGATGCGCGCGCGGATCGTCGACGCCGCGGAGGGCAATCCGCTCTTCGTCGAAGAGATGGTCGCGATGGTGCGCGAAGACGGCGTCGATGCGGAGATGATCGTGCCGCCGACGATCCACGCACTGCTGCAGGCCCGTCTCGATCGGCTTGGCGGCGACGAGAGAACAGTGATCGAGCGCGGAGCCGTGGAGGGCAAGATCTTTCATCGTGGCGCCGTGCTCGAGCTGGCCCCCGAGCCTGTCCGTGCCGGCGTCGGAACGCATCTCCTCGCTCTCGTCCGCAAGGAGCTGATCCGCCCCGACCGGACCGAGGTTCCCGGCGACGACGCTTTCCGGTTTCGTCACCTGCTCATACGCGACGCCGCCTACGAGTCGGTGCCCAAGGAGACCCGTGCGGCTTTGCACGAGCAGTTGGTGGAATGGCTGGACTCGCATGCGCATCTGGTCGAGCAGGACGAAATCGCCGGCTACCACCTCGAGCAGGCGGCCCGGTACCGCGAGGAGATCGGATCACCGGACGAGGAGGTCGCGGAACGGGCGTCTCGGCGTCTCGCGGCCGCCGGGCAAGCCGCGCTCAGCCGCTCGGATTGGAACGCTGCGCGCTCGCTGCTCCGCAGGGCGGTTTCGCTCGTTCCCGTCGGTCATGCCGCGCGCGTCGACGTCCTGCCGGACTACTTCTTCACTCTTGTCGAATCGGCGGAGTGGGATGATGCAAGTGCTGCTCTGGCGGAGTTGCAGGCCGCGCCGAGCGAACGGGCGCGGGCATTCAGCGCGATGTTCGCGGCGGACCTCGAGTGGCTTGGCAAAGGAGGCGCGGGTCTCACGCAAGCCTTCAACGACGCAGTTGCCTTCGCGACTGCGGAGTTCGAGCGACTCGGCGACGCGAAGGGGCTTGCGTACGCCTCGCGCCTTGCGGCCTACGAACGGTGGGCTTCGCTTCGTTGGGCCGAGGCAGTCGAGAAGTTCGAGGCGGCCGCAGCGAGTGCAGCACGCGCCGGTCTCCAGTATCTCGAGGACGACGCCCGTTCGCGGATAGCGAGGGCACACGCGATGGGCCCGACGCCGCTCCCCGAAACGATCGAGCGGCTCGAGAAGTTCGTACGGGACTACGCGGATCGCCCACTTGCGCTGGCGGGGATTCGGGGTGCTCTTGCGAGGGCGTATGCAGCGCGGGGGGATATCGAGGCGGCCCGCCGGGTGCCGGACGTCGAGGAGGTCTACCTCGAAGCCGGAATGGACCTGGAGGCGACCGCCGCGCACTACACGCGGGGATGGGTTGCCCGGTGCGCCGGCGATTTCGAGGAGGAGGAGCGGCACCTTCAGGTCGAGGTGGCGCACCTCGAGGAGCTCAATGACAGGTCCTATCTCGGGACCTCGTGGATGCAGCTCGGGGTATGCCTCGCCAGGCTTGGTAAGAACGACGAGGCACAGAGAGCGCTCGAGCGGTCGCGCGAAGTGACGATTCCCGAGGACGTCATCGACATCGTCGGGCTGGACGCGCTCGAAGCCGTGCTGAAGGCACGCCACGGCGAGCTCGAGGAGGCGCAAGAGCTCGCGCAGCGTGCGTTGGCACGGGGGGAAGAGACGGACCACATCGCCCTCCAACTCGAGACGAGGTCGAGCGCGGCCGAAGTGTTTGAGCTGGCGGGGCGTGGCGACAGGGCGAGGGCGTTACTGGAAGAGAGCGTGGAGATCGCCGAGCGGTACGGGCACTTGGTTGCAGCGCAGACGGCGCGCGAGCGGCTGCTGAAAGGAGCGTTTGAATGAGCGAGGGAGAGAACCTGTTCGGCGAAGAGCACGTGAAGCGCTACCGGGAAACCTGCGGCGAAGTCGGCCACCGGTGGAGGCGGGGCTCGAAGATCTTGCTGTTGACGACGAAGGGCCGGAAGAGCGGCGAGCCTCGCACGAGCCGCTCATCTACGAGCAGGATGGCGACCGCTTCGTCATAGTCGCGTCGAAAGGCGGCGCGCCAGTGCATCCCGACTGGTACCGGAATCTGCGGGGGGACCCGAACGTCGAGCTGCAGGTGCTCGGCGAGGTCTTCCCCGCGCGTGCGCGCACCGCGGAGGGCGAGGAGCGCGAGCGGCTGTGGCAGCTCGTCAACCAGCAGTGGCCGGACTACGACAGCTACCAGACGAAGACCGACCGGGAGATTCCGGTGGTCGTTCTAGAGCGCACCTCCGGCTGAGTCGTTCAGCGAGCGCACGAGAGCGTGCGCGTCGCTTGGCCGTAGGCGCGGATCCCGCCAAAGAGGTGCGGGGTGGAGACGCTGGTCTCGTTCACCGACGGCTGGAGCGTAAGTGCCCGCGCCCGCGCCATGCTCGTGACGAGCGGGCGAATCGGCTGCAGGTATTTCGAGTGGCCGCACGAGACCGAGGCGGCGTAGAGCACCTTCTCCCGAAACGTCCGGACCTCGGAAAGGCTGAAGGCGAGCTCGATCGTGTAGCTGCCGGCCGAGAGCGAAGCCTGCCCCACGGCGGCGAACTGCATCCCTGGCTCCGCCCGCAGTCGCTTTCCGAACGCGAGCGCGATCGAAGAGAGCGCAGTCTGCACGGGTAGCGCCACCTGCAACGCGGACGCGTCCGTCGCCGTTGCCTGAATGTCCGACGCATCGGTCGGAAGCTCAGCAATCAGTGGACCCGCGCAGTCGAGCTGGTAGGGAGTTCCTCTCGGCAGTGGCCGCGTGCGTAGGTGGACGACGTAGAGCTGAACCAGCACGGCCGGTCCCGTCGGATCATCTACGTCGTCGATGCCCGTGATGGAGCAGTCGATCCGGACGACTGGCCCGGCTAGAGCCATGCCGCCCGCCCAGCGTACCGGCGGCGGTCGCGCTCGTCATAGGATCGGCGCGTGACTG
>WNGD01001931.1_pt1 | contig 24264 bp, 21 predicted proteins | sample 5400671 | NCBI WGS metagenome assembly WNGD01 (sample SAMN13153369, study PRJNA577476) | soil metagenome | isolation source: 40 cm soil or saprolite under grassland replicate 2 | place: USA:California | collected 2016-06-15
ATGTGTACCGGAACACTCCGGAGGGCGGCAGCCCTGCTCGGGGCGCTTTTCCTGGTCGGCGCGTGTACTGAGGGGTCGTCCAATGCGCCCATTACGTCACCGTCGTTCGCCGCATCGTCATCGTCGTTGCCGCACATCAACAACACCACCCTTCCGATCCCGGTCTCCATCTCAGCCGACTTCTCGGCGTACGACTGCAGCAACAATCCGGGACCACAGATCACGTTCTCGGGGGGCTCGTTCCTCGGCGGGTACGGCGTCGAGATGACCTTTACCAACAACCTGATCGGCACCCACAGCTACACCGACGGTCACACCGTCGGCCTGACGGTCATGCCCGCCAATGACCAGATCGTGATTCCGAAGCAGCCCGTCCTGGGCGGCGCGGGCGGCAATCCGTTCATCTGGGTGCAGTTCGTTGGCGCGAACGGTGCCGCGTTGAGCGACGAGATCTTCGTCGGCCGCTGCGTCCAGGGAGCGGGCTGGCACGTGACCCAATCGGCCGTCACGACCGCTTCGGCATACGCCACGTTCACCGTGGAGAATTGCACGAACAGCCCCGGGCCCTACATCAGCTTCACCAGCGGGGTGACCATGGCGGGCATGTCCGCGCGGATCATCTTCCGCAACAACGACAACCCGGTGGGTGGGCCGCACGAGGCCGACGTGACGCGCAAGGTCACCGTCATCCCGGCAGGCCTGAACTTGACCTTCCCGAAACAGCCTGTACTCGGTGGGGTCGGCGGCAATCCGTGGATCTTCGCCGGCTTCACCGACGCCGACGGGACCGCGCTGGGTCAGCCGACGCTGTTGGGCCGCTGCGAGCAGTTGAGCAAGGCGCTGAGCTGAGCGGCATATTCGACCTGTACACGAGGGCAGCCGGGCGGTCACCCCCCGACTGCCCTCGACGCGGTCGCTAGCGCCGTGGCCGCTTCCGCGTTACGCCCTGCGGTCCGAGTCCCTGGCGCCGCTGCTCGCGGCGGTGGCGCACGAGCTCCGCGACGCGCTCCTGAAACTGACGGCGCTCCTCTTGGTACCGCGCGTGCTGTACCGGCGTGAGATACCTCTGCATCTCACGAGCCTCGTCGTGATTCGCCTGCTGTAGCTTTTGCTGGTTGTCCTGGCGCTCGTTGACGAGCTGGCGTACGCGGTCCTGGTTGGGCGTGCCCAACGCCAGCTCGGCGTTCAGCGCTTGATTGACCTGCCGCTGTCGCGCCCGGATCGGCTCCCGCTGCTCTTCGAAGCGCTGCTCGGTCGCCTGCAGCTTCGCGGTCTGGTCGTCGCTCAGCCCCAGCGTCGAGCGCACGTGCTCGTTCCAGCGCTGCCGGATCTGCTTCCGGAGCTGCTGCGCCTCGGCGCCGCTCGGAGGCGGCGCCCCGACGGCGTCCTCGGGCTCCTGCGCGACGAGCGGAAGCGTCGTCGCGAGCATCAAGATCCATACGAGCGACTTCATTAACCCCCCAGCGACTCGAGCAAGGCGCGCAGCTGCGGCGCGCTCAAGTCCTCAAGGCCCACATCCTGCGCGGACACCGCTTGCGCCTCGCTACCCGGCTGGCCCAGGGCTTCCAGCACGACCCGAAGCTCCTCTCCCGAAAGCTCGCTCAGCTCCCCACCTACAGATGCTGATGGCAGGGGCGTCGTGTGCGGCGAGGTCCACACATTGAGCGCCACGACTCCCCCGCCCACGACGATCACGAGCATCGCCGCGATGCGCAGCCACGCGGGCCGGATCCATCCCAACACGCGGATCTCGGCCCGGGGCTCGGTTCGCAAGCGCGCCACCACCGCCTGCGCCGTGCCCTCGACGTCGAGCCGCTCCGCCGCGCGACCCCCCAGACGCCGCGCCACCTCCTGCAACTTGTCGTCCTGCAACGTGGCGTCGTCGTTCATTTCACGAACTCCTTCAATCGCTTGACGGCATGGTGATAGTGCACTCGCGCCGCGCCGGGGGTCGTCCCGAGCGCGGCCGCGATTTCCTCGTACTCGAGTCCCTGCTGTGCCCGTAACAGGAACACTTCCCGCTGCATGCGGGTCAGTCGCTCGAGCCCCGCCGCCAGCCGTTGCTCGGCCTCGCCGGCCACCGCTTGCTCATGCGGGTCGCCATCCGTGTCCCGCAGGTCCTCGCCCAGCGGCACGACGCGCGCGCGCCGCGAGCGCCGGTGCGCGTCTTTCAATACGTTGCCGCCGATCGTCATCAGCCAGGTGCGAAACTGACACTGGCCACGGAACCGCCCGAGCGCGCGAAACGCGCGGATGAACGTTTCCTGCACCAAGTCGTCCACATCTGCCGCGAGAGCTCCCGCTCCGGCGAGGAAGCGGGCGAGCGCGCGCGCGTGACGGCGGACCAGTTCGGCCGCCGCGGGCTCGTCGCCACCGCGCCAGGCGGCGATCAGCGCCGCGTCGGTCGGAACCGCGGCGACGGGCTCGGCGGGAGGCATGCTCGGTACGGTGGACGTTGGAGTGACGTGAAAATTAAGGTTGGGGGAGGTTGGAGGAGGTTATGAGGAGGTTGAGGCGTCAGCGTTACAACCTCCCCTGACCTGCCCTAACCTCCTCTAGCCTCCCCAACCTTGCCATCACCGGTGCCCCCCCTTACGTTGAAAGTTCGAACGATCGTTCGAACTATGCGCCCCTACGACGAGCGGCTCGATCATTTTCTTTCCCGGGCGGCGAAGGTCTTCGCCGACCAGGGGTACCATTCCACCACGATGCGCGATCTGGCCGCGGCGACCGACATGTCCCTCGCGGGGATGTACTACTACGTGCGCGGCAAGGAAGAGCTGCTCTTCCGGATTCAGGAGCGCTGCTTCATGCGCGTCCTGGCGGGCGCGCAGCGCGCGCTCGCCGCGCTGGGGGGGGGCGACGCCGACCCGGGGGAGCGCCTGCACGCGTTCATCCGTCACCACGTGACGTTCTTCGCCGCCCACATGGCGGAGATGAAAGTGCTGTCGCACGAAGCGACTTCCCTCACCGGCGAGCGGCAGCGCAAGGTCAACGCGATCAAGCGGCGCTACGTGGACTTGCTCGAGGGACTGCTCAAGGACGTGGCCCCGGAGGAGCCGGCGGTGGAGCGCAGCGCCGCCAGCTACATGCTGTTCGGCATGATGAATTGGATCTATAACTGGTACGACCCCGCGGGCGCGATCGACCCCGACCGCCTGGCGGAGCTCATCGCGCGCACCTTCATCGGCGGCTTTGCCGAGGCGCGTTCCACGGTTCACGGAGGCTGATGGCTCATGGCTACCATGACGGAACCCAAGGCCGAGCAGAAGACGCTCGTGCACTACATGGTCGAAAGCGGCGTCGCGATCCTCGAGCTCGACGACCCCCCGGCCAACACGTACACCCACGAAATGATGCGCCAGCTCGACGACGCGATCCTCAGGGCGCGCTTCGACGACACGGCGCATGTGATCGTGCTGCGCGGCCACGGCGACAAGTTCTTCTCCGCCGGTGCGAATATCAGCATGCTCAACAGCGTGACCCCGCGCTTCAAGTATTTCTTCTGCCTGCACGCGAACGAGACCCTCAACCGGCTCGAGCACACCCCCAAGCTCACGATCGCCGCCCTCAACGGGCACACCGTGGGTGGCGGGCTCGAGATCGCCATGGCGTGCGACATCCGTCTCGCCAAAGAGAATGCCGGCAAGATCGGCCTCCCGGAGGTGAACCTCGGCGTGCTGCCCGGCACCGGCGGCACGCAACGCCTGGCGCGCATCGTCGGCAAGCCGCGGGCCATCGAGATGATGGTGAAGGGTGAGACCTTCTCCTTCGACAAGGCGAAGGAGCTCGGGCTCGTCAACGAGGTGTTCGCCGCCGACGATTTCTGGGACCAGGTGATGCTGTACGCCAAGCAGTTCACGCCCCCCCACAAGGCGTCCAAGGCGGTGGGGCTGATCAAACGGTCCGTCCAGTCCGGTGCGGAGGTGCCGTTCGAGTCGGGGCTGACGCTCGAGCGTGAGCTGCAGCAGCAGCTGTTCCAATCCGAGGACGCGAAAGAAGGCATCGCGGCGTACGTCGAGAAGCGGGTGGCGGAGTTCAAAGGCCGGTGAAGACCGACCTGTTGATCGGGAACGAGTGGCGCAGCGCCGCCAAGCGCTACTGTCTCACCAATCCGGCCACCGAGGAGCCGCTCGCCGAGGTGGCCGAGGCGGGTGAGGAGGAAATCGACGCGGCGGTACAGGCGGCGCGCGCCTGCTGCGACTCCAAGGAGTGGCGCGAGCTGCCGGCGCGCAAGCGGGGCCAGCTGTTGTACCGCATCGCGGAGCTCTTGGAGCAGCGCTCCCCCGAAATCGCGGAAGTCGAGACGAAGAACAACGGCAAGCCGCTGTTCGAGTCCAAGATCGACGTCGCGATGGCCGTCGAAACGTTCCGCTACTACGCCGGGTGGGCCGACAAGCTCACGGGCGACACGCTGCCCGTGAGCGGCAATTTCTTCACGTATACGCTGCGCGAGCCGGTGGGCGTCGTGGGGGCGATCGTGCCGTGGAACTTCCCGCTGAACCTCGCCTCGTGGAAAGTAGCTCCGGCGCTCGCGGCCGGGTGCACGGTGGTGTTGAAGCCCGCGCACGAGACGCCGCTCACCGCCCTGCTGCTCGGCGAGATCGCGGTCGCCGCGGGGCTGCCGTCCGGCGCGCTCAATGTGGTGCCGGGCCCCGGCGCGACCGCCGGGGCCGCGTTGGTGCGTCACCGCCTCGTCGACAAGATCGCCTTCACTGGGTCGACGGAAATCGGTCAGTGGATCATGCGCGAGGCCGCGGCGACCGTGAAGCGCGTCACGCTCGAGCTGGGCGGCAAGAGTCCCAACATCATCTTTGCCGATGCCGATCTCCCGGCGGCCGTGCGCGGCGCCCAGAACGGGATCTTTTATGGAAAGGGTGAGGTCTGCGCGGCGGGATCGCGGTTGCTCGTGGAGCGGGGGGTGCACGATCAGGTCGTCGAGCAGCTCGCCGAGCGGGCCAAGAAGCTCACCCCCGGCGATCCCTTCGATAAGAACACCCGGCTGGGGGCGATCGTGTCGAAGCGGCAGCAGGAAACGGTCCTGTCCTACATCGCGGCGGGGGAGAAAGAGGGCGCCCGGCTCGTTGCCGGTGGCAAACCGGCGAAGGTGAATGGGAAGGGCTACTACGTCGAGGCGACCGTATTCGACGGCGCGAAGCCGGGCATGAAGATCGTGGACGAGGAAATCTTCGGTCCGGTGCTCTCGGTGCTGACGTTCGAGAACGAGGCCGAGGGCATCGAGCTCGCCAACCGCTCGATGTACGGACTGGCCGCGGGGATCTGGACGAAGGACGTCCAGAGGGCGCATCGCGTGGCGCGCGCCATCAAGGCAGGGACCGTCTGGGTGAATACGTACAACTTCTATGATCCGGCGGCACCGTTCGGCGGCTACAAGTTCTCCGGGTTCGGCAGAGATCTCGGTAAGGAAGCGTTGCAGAACTACACCGAGACGAAAACGGTCTGGGTGGGCCTATGAATGCGGAATGCGGAATGCGGAGTGCGGAATGGCAGGGCAAGCGTCGATGACGGACGCGTACATCTGCGCGGCACTGAGGACGCCCGTCGGCAAACACGGGGGGGCTCTCGCACAGGTGCGTGCGGACGACCTCGCAGCCATCCCGATTACGGCCGTCGTCGAGCGAAGCGGGATTGATCCGCTCGCGATCGACGACGTGATCCTCGGCTGCACCAATCAAGCGGGTGAAGACAACCGCAATGTCGCCCGCATGGCGCTGCTGCTCGCGGGGCTCCCGGTGGAGGTACCGGGCCAGACGGTGAACCGGTTGTGCGGCTCGGGCCTCCAGGCGGTGGCGAGCGCCGCTCAGGCGATCAAAGCGGACGAGGGAGCGGTGTTCATCGCGGGCGGCGTGGAGAATATGACGCGCGCGCCCTACGTAACGCTCAAAACGGGCGAGGCGTGGAGCCGCCGGGCCCCCGAGACCGCGGACACGACCGTGGGATGGCGCTTCACGAATCCCCGGCTCAAGCAGGGTTGGACGATTTCGCTCGGCGAGACGGCCGAGGTGGTGGCTCAGCGCTACAAGATCACGCGCGCCGAGCAGGATGCCTTCGCCGTCGAGAGCCAGCGCCGGGCCGACGCGGCGCTCAAGGCGTGCGTGTTCACCGATGAGCTCGTTGCGGTCCCGCTGCCCGACGGTACCACGTTCGCGAAGGACGAATACCCGCGGCCCGGTACCACGCTCGAGAGTGTGGCGAAGCTGAAGCCCGCCTTCAGGTCGGATGGCACCGTGACCGCGGCGAGCTCGAGTGGGATCAACGATGGGGCGGCGGCACTGCTCGTCATGGACAGCAAGGGCGGCATAGAGCCGCTGGCGCGGGTGGTCGCGACGGCGGTGGCTGGAGTCGATCCGAGCTGCATGGGGTTGGGGCCGATCCCGGCGACGCAGAAAGTGCTGAAGCGGGCCGGGCTCTCGATCGAGCAGATCGACCTGATCGAGCTGAACGAAGCGTTCGCGGCGCAGGCGATCGCCTGCGTCCGCGAGCTGCGGCTCGACCCGGCCAAGGTGAACATCTACGGTGGGGCGATTGCGCTGGGCCACCCGCTGGGCGCCACGGGTGCGAGGCTTTTGACGACCCTGGTATACGCGTTACGCCGTAGGCAGTCCCGTTACGGGTTATGTGCCATGTGCATCGGTGTGGGCCAGGGGATCGCCATGATCGTGGAACGGGCCTGATGGCGGCGTACGAGCGGGTGCTGGTGGAAATCGCGGGGGGCATCGGCACGGTGACACTCAACCGGCCGGAGAAGCTCAACGCGCTGGACCGCGCTCTGTGCGACGAGCTGCGGGAAGCCCTCGCGTTGCTCACGAACAGCGACGCCGTGCGCGTCATCGTGGTCACGGGTGCCGGCCGCGCCTTCTGCGCCGGCGCCGACCTCGGCGTACTCGACGCGGACGGGTCGGCGCTCGTGGCCGCGGGCAAACATGTGGCGCTCGCCCTGCGGGCGGCGCCGCAGCCGGTGCTCGCCGTGGTCAACGGCCCGGCCGCCGGAGGCGGGGCGAATCTGGCGCTCGCCTGCGACTATCGGATCGCGTCGGACCAGGCCTCGATCGGCCAGGTGTTCCATAAGCTGGGCCTGGTACCGGACTGGGGCGGCAGCTTCTTCTTGCCGCGGCTGGTCGGCACCTCGCGGGCGCTCGAGTTGGTGTGGAGCGCGCGCATGGTGCTGGCGGGCGAGGCGCTGGCCCTGGGGCTGTTCGATGACGTGGTCCCGCACGCCGACCTGTCGGCTGCCGCCCGTTCCCTCGCCGAGCAATGGGCTGGCCAGCCGCCCGGCGCGGTCCGGCGGGCCAAGGAAGCGCTGTATCGCAGCGAGGCAAGCTCGCTCGCCGCCATGCTCGATCTCGAGATCGTTCACCAGAACGAGCTGTTCGCCACTCCCGAGGCGCGCCAGCGCATCGCGGGGGCTTTACCCGCCAAGAGGAGCCACTGATGGTCCGCAAGCTCAATAACTTCGACGAGTGGATCGACTACTTCCGCTACTGGCAGGATTCGATCGGCCTGCCCCAGGGCGAGATCCGCAAATTCAAGTTCGAGGCGAAGTTCGGGGAGCAGGAGGTGCCCCACATCGAGTTCGGCCATTACAAAGGCCAGCGCAAATGGCCGACCGTGATGCACATCCCCGACCAGCGGATTCGGGACGCGCTCCTGAACCTGATCGTGTACCAGGGCGACACGGAGTTCGCCTCGGTGGAGCAACAGCGCAACCTGCTGACGCACGCCCCCTCGGACTACGATCTGCTCGCGCTGATGCGGGTGATGACCGAGGAAATGCGCCACGGCTGGCAGATGTCGTACCTCCTGTGCAGCCATTTCGGCGACGAGGGGAAGCGCGAGGCGGCGAAGCTGCTCGAGCGCCGGGCCGACGAGGGGGAGCGGCTGCTCGGGTCGTTCAACGAGCTGGTGGACAACTGGCTCGACTTCTTCACCTACACACAGTTCATCGATCGCGACGGCAAGTTCCAGCTCACCATGCTATCGGTGTCGGCGTTCGATCCCCTGTCGCGCTCGATGAACCCGATGCTCAAGGAGGAGTCGTTCCACCTCGGCACCGGCAACAACGGGCTCCTGCGCATCGTGAAAGCAGGCCAGATGCCACCGGAGGTGATCCAGCGATTCTTCTACAAATGGATTCCCACCGCGTTCGACCTGTTCGGCACGGACAACTCGTCATCGGCGCACTGGGCTTACGTGTGGGGCCTGAAGGGCCGCTACGACGAGCGGGAGCACCAGACCGAGCCCGACAAGGCGAAGCTCAATGAGCTCAGCCGTGACCTGTACCGCCAGGAGATCACCAAGCTGGTGGAGCGGCTGAACATGTTCATTCCGGACCGAGACCGCTGGCTGCGGATGCCGGACACGAAGTTCAACCGCAAGATCGGCGTGCACGCGCATCACCGCTACACTGTGGACGGCCAGCCGATCGACGATGCGGAGAAGTACGCGGCGTACCTGAAGACGGTTCTCCCCCAGCCCGAGCACTACCAGACGGTGCACGACATCGAAAAGGAACCGGGCTGGATCGAGGCGAAGAAGGCGGACAGCCTGCTCAAGTGAGCCTCGTGATCGCGCACCGGGGCGCGTCGGGCTACGAGTACGAAAACTCGCGGGCGGCATTCCGTGCCGCCCGCGCCCGGGGCGCCGACGCAATCGAGCTGGACATCCATGCCGCCGCTGACGGCGTGCTGTTCGTGCACCACGACGAGGTCGTGAGCGGCGTGCACATCACGCGCTCCAGCGCCGCGCAGGTGCGTGCGCTGCGTCTCCCGAACGGCGAGTCGATCCCGGCGCTGGAGGACGCGCTGGCCGTGATCGATCCGGCGCTGCAGGTCTTCATCGAGGTCAAGTCCCTGCCCCCGGAATTCGACGACCGGTTGCTTGCCGTGCTGGAGGGCGCGGGCGGTGGCGCGCGTTGCGCCGTGCACGGGTTCGACCATCGTATCGTGAAGCGGCTCGGGGTCGCCCGGCCCGCGCTGGTGCGGGGCGTCCTGCTGGCCTCCTATCCACTGCGTCCCCTGGAAGCGCTCCAGGATACCGGTGCCACCGTGCTGTGGCAGGAACAGAGCCTGATCGACACCGAGCTGGTCGACGCGCTGCACGGCGCGGGCTACCGCATCTACGCGTGGACCGTGAACGACCCCGACGAAATGCGGCGCCTCCTCGCGCTCCACGTGGACGGCTTGTGCACCAACGTCCCGGACGTCGGCCGCCGCGCCGTGGATGCGGGGGCCGCATGACCACACGCCGCGTGGCGGTGGTCGGCGCGGGCACGATGGGTGCGGGCATCGCGTACGCGGTCGCACTGGCGGGGTTCGAGGTCTGTCTCACCGACAGCCGGGCCGAGGTGCTGCCGCTCGCCCTCGGCCGACTCAACGACCTGCTTGCCGTCGCCGTGAAGCGCGGGAAGCTCACGGAGCCGGAACGCTTCGCCGTGTCGGCCCAGCTCCGTGCGGAGCACGAGTTCGCGCCCGCGGTGAGCGGGGCCGAAGTCGTGATCGAGGCCGTGCACGAGCACCTGGGCGTGAAGCAGCAGCTGTTCGCCGAGCTCGAGCGGGCCGCGCCCGGAGACGCTCTGCTCGCGACCAACACCTCGTCGCTCTCGGTCGCCGACATCGCCGCCGCGGTCCAGGATCCCGGCCGCGTGGTGGGGCTACACTTCTTTAATCCGGTGCACGCGATGAAGCTGGTCGAGGTGGTGACGCACCCACGGGCGTCGCCGGCCGCCGTAGAGCGGGCCGTCGCGTTCGCGCGGGCGCTCGACAAGGAGCCGATCGTGGTGCAGGACTCGCCGGGGTTCGCGTCCAGCCGGCTGGGTCTGGCCCTCGGCCTCGAGGCGATGCGGATGCTCGAGCGCGGGGTCGCCTCCGCGGAAGACATCGACAAGGCGATGGAGCTGGGCTACAACCATCCGATGGGCCCGCTGAAGCTCACGGATCTGGTGGGCCTCGACGTCCGACTCGCGATCGCGGAGTACCTGCACCAGCGACTCGAGGAGCCGCAGTTCGAGCCCCCACAGATCCTGCGCGACAAAGTGGCGAAGGGGGAGCTGGGAAAGAAGACGGGGAAGGGGTTCTACAACTGGAGCGCCTGAGGCGCTTCCCCGGCCCTCAGGCGCTCGTTATGTCGCTGCCCGCTCAGGGACCCGCGCAGATCTTGGGACCGACCGTCTGCGTGGCGATGGCGGTGTGGTCGGCGGACCCGGTGTTCCCGGGCTGGTCGTCGCTGTAGGCGATGGACGCCAGACCGGTCGTGGGGTTGACCGCGACGCCGAAGTCGTCGAACAGGTCCCGGTTGCCGGTGCAACCCACCCCGCTCTCGCACACCCCACCGTAGTGGATGATGGGAGTGGCGGCGGCCTGCGTGAACCCGCTGCCGGCCACGGCGGCGTTGAGGTTCTGGGCGAAGAACACGTACCACGCCGCCGACGCCGGATAGTTGTCCGGCGCCGTCGTCCCGTCGTAGAACGACGTCCCGTACCACACGATGTTCAGCTGGCCGGGGTCGCAGGCCACGCTCCACGGCATGATCGCCGTAGCGGACGGGGCCTGGTTCACTTGGATCGGCCCGGTCCAGGTCTGCCCGCCGTCGGTCGAGAAGCTGTAGAAGAGGTTGTGGTTGTCGGTGTAAACGACGTAGACCGTCCCGGCTCGGTCCACGCTCACGTTGACGAACTGGTGTCCGTACGCGACCGCGGTGTTCGGATTAACATAGACGGCATGATCGGTGAACGTCCGACCGCCGTCGCTCGAGACCGCGATCCAGACGGCATGGAACGAGCTCGGGAGCACGGCCTCGGTAAGGTTGGCGATGCCGCTGAAGACCTGGTAGATGACGTGGTTCCGGGGGTCGATCGTCAGGTTGCCGATCTCGTTATCGTCGATCAAAAAGGCGTGTGCCAGGTCGATCGCCGAACCCAGCTGGGTGAAGGTGGCGCCCGCGTCGAAGCTGCAGTTCACGTCGATGTTGAAGGTCACGATGTCGTGGTACGAGATGCACACCTTGGTCGCTTGGTCGGCGGCGATCCACTCGCGGTCATCGCCGGGAATGGTGGCGCTGAGGACGGTCTTGGTCCACGTCGTCCCGCCGTCCTGACTGGTGCTGACCGTGACATTCGCCAGGCTGAGGCTCGCTACGTACAGGTTGTGGATGCCGCTGGCGTTCGCGTCCGGCGCGGTGCTCAAGTCCGTGTCGCCGCCTCCCGGCGCCACTCCCCCGAACGCCTGGGAGATCTGGTTGGGCGATTCCAGCGCCGTGTAGTGCAGGCCGCCGTCGGTGGACTTCCAGGCGAGCGTGCCGGCAGAGAGGCCGAGCTCCGAGGAGACGTAGAATGTCCCCGTGGCGTCGGCGCGAATCGCGGGCTCCGCGGCGCCGTTCGTGCAGCCCAACGGGCCCGGACAGACCGTCCCCGGCGCGGCGCCAAGCTCGAAGTTCTCGAACGTGAACGGTCCCCCGCTCACCGCCTGCGCGTCCACGCCGCTCGCCGGAGCGGGTGACGGAAGAGGACGCTCGTTGCACGACGCCAGCAGCAGGATGGCTCCCACTGCGGTCGCGCTGGCGACCGTGCGCCGGCGCCGCCGGCTTCCGCCGTCTGCCTGGACTCGCGCGCCCCAAGGGCGCGGACCGTCGTTCGTCATGGGTAGCCTCCGGGTCTAGTCGAAGGTTCTCGCCTGTGGAATGCAGGAAACGCCGTTGCTCACCCATCACATGGGCGCAAGTTTCGCACCTCCCTGCTGCGCGCGGGCTGCGTCGCTGATCGCAACACGGCTAGGAAGCCCGGATGGCCGCGCCGCGCGCACTGTCGCGGCCCCGCAACTTCCAGGTGTTGCGGCCGCTCGGCGCCGCAAGTTCCTCCTACAGGTGCGGTTGAATGCGCACTGCTCATACGGTAGCTTCCGCGCCCCATGAGTCGCCCTCCGTCGGCAACGGATCTCTCACTGACGCGCATCACCGACGTTCACATCCACGTGCAGCCGTGGCGCGAGCTCAAGCCCAACGTGCTCGACATGATGTGGCGCGGCCAGAATGCGCATCGGGATCTGATGATCCAGGTGATGGACGACCCACGCGCGTTGCTGGAGGTCATGGACCGCTCAGGGGTCTGGCGTGCGGGCCTGGTGAACTATCCATCCCCCGACGTGATGGGATTCACGGATGCGAGCAACGCGTTCGCCGCGAAGTATGCGCAGGCCGATCCCGAGCGACTCGTGCCGTACGGCGGCGTGCACCCCCGCTTCACGAAGGACCCGGCGGGCGACGTGGACCGCCTGGCCGAGCTTGGCATCCGGCTCGTCAAGGTCCATCCACCGCATCAGGGGATGCCGGCGAACGCCTACACGAACGGCCTCGATGCCCTGGGGAGGATCTACCGGCGCTGCGAGGAGCGCGGGCTGCCGGTGATGATCCACACCGGTACCAGCATTTTCCCCGGCGCCCGCTCCAAGTACGGCAATCCGATGGAGCTCGACGACGTCGCGATCGATTTTCCCGATCTCCGCGTCGTGATGGCGCACGGCGGCCGGCCGCTGTACATGGAGGAGGCGTTTTTCGTTCTGCGACGGCACCGTAGGATGTGGCTCGACGTCTCCGGGATACCGCCCGCCCGCTTGTTGGAGTACTTTCCGCGTCTCTCGGAGCTCGCCGATCGGGTCCTGTGGGGAACGGATTGGCCGAGCCCGGGCGTGAAGGACATGCGGAACAACATCGACCAGTTCCTGGCGCTGCCGCTCAGCGACCCGCACAAGAAGGCGATCCTCGAGACCAATGCGCTGGCCCTGTTTCCTGCTGCTCGCTAGCCCTTCCCTCACGACGGCTGCGACGGCCCAGACCTCCGCTACCAGCCCCAAGGCGCTCCAGTTCGATGTCGCCCAAATCCCCGCGACACGCGACTCGTTCGTGTTTCGGCTGCGGGGAGAGGAACGGGGGTGGGCCGTGTGGCAATACGAGGTCCGCGCGCTCGAGATGACCCAGGAGCTCGTGTATACGGCGACCTCCGAATTCCGGCCGGTCGAGGACGAGCGGCTGCGCGTCGTGGTGAACCGCGTGACGGGCCAGCCGATCTCGACGTTCCACCACATCGATCTGTTCTCGCCCCGCAGTGACACCGTGATGGTGGAGCACGATCTGGCAGTGCAGCGGGGAGAAATCTCGGGGCGCCGGCGGGTGGGGACCAAGAGCGGTGGTGTGAAAATCGTGCCGGTAAGCCGTCCCTTCGCGCCGGGTACGGTGCTCTCGGACTACGTGTTCCTCGCGGGGGCCGTATCGAACATCGCGCCGGGGGATTCGCTCGCCGTTCCGGCGTACAAGGAATTCGACGACTCGCTCGTGACCCTGAGCTTCGTCGCCGAGTCGCCCGCCGCGATCGAGGTTCCCGCCGGCCGGTTCGACGCGCTCCCGTTGCGGAGCGGCGGCTTCCGGATCTACGCGACCCGCACCGGGCCCCGGCGCGTGGTGAAGGGCGAGACCCTGGACGGGGCCTTTTCGTTCGAGCTGGTGCGGTCGGGACCCGTGGTTCCGACCCCCGAGTGAGCGGTCGCGTGCGCGTCCGGTCCATCATCGGAGCGGTGCTGCTCGGCGCTTCGCTCGCTCCCGCGCTGCCCGGCCAGGGCGGTCAGATCTCGTATGAAGCGTTCACGCTCCCCAACGGCCTGCGCGTCATCTACTCGGAAGATCACTCGACCCCTATCGTGTCGGTCGACGTGTGGTACAACACCGGCTCGCGGAACGAGCGGCCGGGCCGCTCCGGGTTCGCCCACCTGTTCGAGCACATGATGTTCGAAGGCTCGGCCCACGTGAAGAAGGGCGAGCACTTCCAGCTGATCTCGCGGGCCGGCGGCTCGGAAAACGGCAGCACGGCGGAAGACCGTACGAACTACTACGAGACGGTACCCTCGAATCGTCTGAACCTGGCGCTGTGGCTCGAAGCCGACCGCATGCGCTCGCTCACCATCACCGATGAGAACTTCCATAACCAGCGGGAGACGGTAAAGGAAGAGCGCCGACTGCGCGTCGACAACCAGCCGTATTCCCCCGCGTTCATCGACGGCATGACCTGGCCGTTCGACAGCGCCGGATGCTTCGCCTATGCGCACACGGTCATCGGGTCGATGGACGACCTCAACGCCGCCCAGCTCCCCGACGTCCGCGCCTTCTTCGACACCTTCTACGCCCCCAACAACGCCGCGCTGGTCGTGGTGGGCGACTTCAAGCCCCTCGAGCTGCGGCGGTACGTGAATCAGTACTTCAGCGAGATTCCGCGCCACCGCGAGCCACCCCCAGTGAGGTGCACCGCCCGCCTCTCACCGGGCATCCAGCGGCGCGAGGTGACCGACGTGCACGCCAATTTGCCGGCGGTGCTCCGGATCTATCGCGCGCCGCCCCATGGCAATCCGGACACGCGCGCGCTCGAGCTCCTGAACGTCATCCTCGGCCAGGGGGAAAGCTCGCGCCTGAACGTGGCGGTCGTGCGGCGGGAGAAGGCCGCGCTCGGCACGCAGGTAATCGTGAACCCCTACGATTCGCGGCGCGGGCCCGGCGTGCTGCTCGTCCTCGCCATTGCCAACCAGGGCGTGGACCCGCTGAAGCTCGACACCCTCGTCACCGCCCAGCTGGACAGCATTCGGGCCGCCGGCGTCACCGACGAGGAGTTGACCAAAGCGAAGAACACCTTCCGCTCGGGCTTCATCCACACGCGCGAGACCACGCTCGGGAAGGCGGAGGAGCTGCACCATTACGACATGTTCCATGCGTCGCTGGGCGAGATCAACAGCGATTTGGAGCGCTTCCTGGCGGTGACGGCGGCCGATATCCGCCGGGTCGCGGCGAAGTATCTCGATCCGGCGAACGCGGTCGTGATCGTTGTGAAGCCTGCAGCGGGCGGGGGGGCGCAGTGAGACGGCGGACGGGCGGACAGGTGGACGGGCGGACGGTATACGCGGTGGCAGCGCTGACGCTCCTGTCCGCCAGTCCCTCCGTCCGCCTGTCCGCCCAAGCCTTCCCCGTCACGCCCCCAAGGCCTACCCCCCTCACCCCCGTTCGCTTCCCGCCGTTCAAGGAGGCGACTCTCGCCGACGGACTGCAGCTGGTGGTGATCGAGCATCACGAGCAGCCGGTCGTCTCGGTGACCCTGTCCTTCCGCGCCGGTGACATTTACGACCCGCCGGGCAAGGAGGGGCTGGCCAGCCTCGCCGCGGAGCTCCTCTCCAAGGGCACGGACAGCCGCAGCGCGGAGCAGATCGCCGGCACGATCGAAGGCGTGGGCGGCAGCCTCTCGGCGTCCTCGGGCGACGATTTCCTCACGATCTCCGCCGATGCCCTGAGCGACCAGGCAGGGCTGGTGCTCGATCTGCTCGGCGACGTGACGCTGCATGCGACGTTCCCGGAGAGCGAGCTCGAGCTGGCGCGGACGCGGGCGCTGTCCAACCTCGCGTTGGAGCTGTCCCAACCGAGCGTCGTGGCGCAACGGTTCTTCGGCAAGGAGATCTACGGCCGCAACCCTTACGGGCGGAGCGCGACGCGCGAGAGCTATCGAGCCGTCACCCGCGACGACATCACGCTGTTCGCCCGGCAACGCCTGCGCCCGGCCGGGGCGTTGCTCGTGGTCGCGGGGGACGTGACGGACGAGCAAGTGCGGGAGCTCGTGGCGAAGGCGTTCGAGGGCTGGCACGGCGCGCCGCCGAGCGCTTCCCTTCCCGCCCCCGTAACCCGAGTCGCGACGGACATCCTGCTCGTGCACCGGCCGGGCTCGGCGCAAGCGAACATCGCGCTCGGGAACACGACCATCCTGCCGACGGATCCTATCTACTATCCGGGCCGCGTCGCGACTCAGGTCCTGGGCGGAGGGGCGGACTCGCGGCTGTTCCTCATCCTGCGCGAGCAGAAGAGCTGGACCTACGGCGCGTACGCTTCGCTCCATCGCTACCGCGGACTGGGATACTGGCAGGCGACGGCGGAGGTTCGCACCGAGGTCGCCGACAGCGCGCTCCGCGAGCTGCTGCATCAGATCGAGCGGATCAGAACCGAAGTGATTCCGGATTCCGAGCTAGCGGCGACGAAGGGATTCCTCGTCGGCACGTTCCCGCTCACCATTGAGACGCCGAGCCAGATCGCGAGCCAGGTGGCGAATGTGAAACTGCTCGGTCTCGGCGACGAATACTTGCGGTTGTACCGGGACCGGCTCGCCGCCGTGACCGCGCTGCAGGCGCGGGCGGCCGCCGCCCGGCTGTACCGGCGCGGCGCGCTCAGTATCGTCGTCGTGGGCGACGGGGCGAAGCTGTACGACCGGCTTCACGGGATCGCCCCGCTGCGGATGGTCGATGTGGACGGCAAGCCGCTCACGCCCGCCGATCTCGCGCCGCCGACCGGGCCCGTGGCGCTCGACCCTGCGCAATTCGCGGACCACACGGACAGCTCGCGCGTCGTGATCCAGGGGAATCCGGCGGGGTTCACCGTCTCGGAGATTCGGCGGCCGGCCCCGGATTCGGTTGTGTACGCCGAGCGGTCGAATCTGGCGAACGGCGCATTCCAGCAGCAGACCACGCTCGTGCTCGATCCCGCCAGTGGCTTGGTGCGGCAGGTCGATCAGGTGACCACCCAGCAGGGCCGGAAGGCCGAGACCCACCTGACGTACGCCGGAGGGCGCGTGAAGGGCGCGAGCGCGGCGCCACAACCGGACGGCTCGGTGAAGCGCTTCGAGATCGATACGGCGCTACCGCCGGGGGCGGTGGACGAAAACGCCGTCCCGATCATCGTGCCCGCATTATCGCTCGCCCCCGGCAAGACGTTCGCGGTGACCTTCTTCACGCCGAGCGAGAACGCCATCAAGGTGCTCACGTTCAAGGTGGGCGCGCCGGAGGCCGTCACCGTCCCGGCCGGCACGTTCCAGGGATTCCGTATCGACGTGACCGGCTCCCGGGTGCCGTTTACGATGTACGTCAGCACAGATGCGCCGCGACGTCTGCTCAAAACGGAGTTCGTGGGGCAGCCATTCGTCGTCGAGCTCATCAAGTAACCCGGGACTCGGAGGACCCAGCATGCGATCATTGTGGCCTCTGCTGCTCGCACTCACGGGCGCGTGCGCGTCGGCCGGCGGAGGGGGGGGGACCCGCCCCGGGCAGGCGCTTGTCGCGCCGGCCCCCGCGGCGGCGAGCGCGACGCCCGAGAGCACCAGCGTCGCGCGACCGCAGTATCCCTCCACGTACGCGCGGCACCCCAACCCGCCGGTCGTGATCCGCAACGCGATGATCATGACCGCGACGGGTCAGGAGATCCCCAACGGCTCGATCCTGCTCAAAGATGGGCGGATCGTCGCCGTCGGTGCGAAGGTCGACGCCCCCAGTGACGCCGTCGTCGTAGACGGGACGGGCAAATACGTCACGCCGGGGCTGATCGATGACCACTCGCACCTCGGCGTGTACGCCGCCCCAGGAACCGATGCCGAGTCGGACGGCAACGAGGCGACGAATCCCGTGACGGCGGAGGTGTGGGCGGAGCATTCGTTCTGGCCCCAAGACCCGCAGATCCCGCTGGCGATCGCGGGTGGAATCACCACCATCCAGGCGCTACCGGGCTCGGCGAACCTGATCGGCGGCCGGAGCGCGATCCTGAAGCTCATCCCGGCGCGCACGGTGCAGGAGATGAAGTTCCCCGGCGCCCGCTACGGCCTGAAGATGGCCTGCGGCGAGAACCCCAAGCGCGTGTATCGCACGCGGGGCGGGCCGTCCACCCGGATGGGTAACATGGCGGGCTACCGCGCCGCGTTCATTCAGGCGGAGGCGTATCGACGCAAATGGGACGCCTGGAACAAGGACCACAAGGGCGATCCGCCGGAGCGGAACCTCCGGCTCGAGTCGTTGGCCGAAGTGCTGCGAGGCAACATGTTCGTGCAGAACCACTGCTACCGCGCCGACGAGATGGCGCAGATGCTCGATCTCGCGCACGAGTTCGGCTTCAAGATCCGCTCCTTCCACCACGCGGTGGAGTCGTACAAGATCGCCGACCTGCTCGCCAAGGAGGGCACGTCGGTCTCGGTGTGGGCGGACTGGTGGGGCTTCAAGGAAGAGGCGATGGACGGGATCCAGCAAAACGCCGCCCTGAACCAGCAGGCGGGCGGCCGGCCGATCATCCATTCGGACGATCCGGGCGGCATCCAGCGGCTCAACCAGGAAGCCGCCAAGGCCATGTACGCCGGGCAGCGGGCCGGTATCCCGATCACGCGCGATCAGGCCCTCCGCTGGATCACGGTCAACCCCGCGTGGGCCCTCGGGCTCGACTCGATCGTGGGAACGCTCGAGCCGGGCAAGATGGCCGACGTGGTGGTGTGGTCGGGCGATCCGTTCTCGGTTTATTCGAAGGCCGTGCAGGTATACAACGACGGCTGGCTCGCATACGACCGCAGCGATCCCGCGCACCAGCCGCGCACCGACTTCGAGCTGGGCGAGGTGCCCGCGCCCGGGAGTGACCGATGATCGCGTTCCTGCTCGCTCAGACCATCGCCATTACGGGCGGAACGGTATATCCCGTCTCGGGCCCGAAGCTCGCCAACGCCAGCGTGCTGATCCGTGACGGCCGAATCGTCGCCGTGGGAGCGAACGTCCCCATCCCCCCGGATGCGACCCGTATCAACGCCACCGGAAAGTGGATCACCCCGGGGCTGATCGACGGGGCGGGCCAGCTCGGCCTGGTGGAGATCAGTGCCGTGCCGGGGACGCGCGAGGCCGCCGTTCAGGGCGACACGGTCGCCGCGGCTTTCAACGTGTCCGAAGGGATCAACCCGGCCTCGACGCTCATCCCCGTGACGCGGATCGAAGGGATCACGACCGCCCTCGCGCTGCCCACCGGTAACCTCGTGAGCGGCCAGGCCGTCCTCATCGACCTCGACGGCGCGACGATCGAGCAGATGCTCGTGAAATCGCCGGTGGGGATCGTGGCCGACCTGTCGGAAAGCGCCAAAGACGATGCCGGCGGCTCGCGGGCGGCCGTAGCGGATCGGCTGCGCCGCGTGTTTCGAGACGCCCTCGAGTACGAGCGGCGTAAGGTCGACTTCAGCCGCGCGCAGATGCAGCCGTTGTCGGCGTCGGCCCGGGATCTGGAGGCGCTCCTGCCGATGCTCCATGGGCGCGTGTCCCTGATCGCCTATGCCAATCGGCGCAGTGATATCGAGACCGCGTTACGACTCGCGAAGGAGTTCAAGCTCAAGCTGATTCTCGCCGGCGCGGCCGAGGGCTGGGAGATCGCGGCGTCGATCGCGGCGGCCGGCGTCCCCGTCATGGTGGAGCCCCTCAACAACATCCCGAGCTACGACGCGCTCGGCATCCGCTACGACAACGCGGCGGTCCTCGCCAAGGCCGGCGTCAAAGTCGCGCTGCTCGAGCCCGACACCCACAAGTCGCGCAACCTGCGTCAGCAGGCCGGGAATGCCGTGTCCTACGGCATGACGTGGGACCAGGCGCTGCGGGCCGTGACTCTGTCTCCGGCGGAGATCTTCGGCGTGGCGGATCGCTACGGTTCGCTCGAGCCGGGCAAGGTGGCCAACGTCGTCGTATGGTCGGGAGACCCGTTCGAGTTCACGACGGGCGTGGAGCATGTGCTGATCCGGGGCAAGGAGATCCCGCTCACGAGCCGGCAGACGGAGTTGCTTGAGAGGTATAAGAAGCTGCCGCCTACATACTAGGGCGGTGGAGGGCGGTGAGGGGCGGTGGAAGGCGGTGAAAGCAAAAGGCGGTCGGAGATTCCTTCACCTCGACCGCCTTTGACCGCCTTACACCGCCCTCGCCCGCCCTAGCTCTTCGCCACCGCCACCGGATGCACGCTCACCTGGAACCGCTTCTTGTTCTTGTGCTCGAACTTCACCTGGCCGTCCACCACGGTGAACAGCGAGTCGTCGGACGCCCGACGGACGTTCGTCCCGGGATGGAATTTCGTGCCCCGCTGCCGGACGATGATCGTGCCAGCGGTCACGAACTCCCCGGCGAAGCGCTTCACGCCGAGGTACTTGGGCCCGGAGTCGCGGCCGTTGCGGGAGGAACCGACACCCTTCTTGTGTGCCATGCCAGCGTCACTCAGTCCTTGAGCTTGACGTCCGCGATCTTCACTTCGGTGAACGGCTGCCGGTGCCCGGCGTGGCGCCGGTAGCCCGTGCGGCGCGCGAACCGGTAGATCTTGATCTTCTCACCTTTGCCGTGGCGCACGACCTCGGCGGTGACCTTGGCGCCCTTCACGACCGGCTTCCCGGCGTGTACCTGCTTCCCGTCGCTCGCCAGCAGCACGCGGTCGAAGGTCACCTTGCTCCCGGGCTCGGCTGCGAGCAGCGGGATCTTGATTGTGACTCCCGGCTCGGCGCGAAACTGAGCTCCACCGGTGGCGAAAATGGCGTAGGTCATGGGTCGCGGATCTTAAAGAGGGGCTTACGGATAGTCAAGGTTGGGGAGGTTGGAGGAGGTTAGAGGAGGCTGGCCAGATTACGAGACAACCTCCTCGAACCTCCCCCAACCTTCCCAAACCTCCACAACCTGCGTTAGGCGACCGCATACTGTTCAGTCACGTCTCGCCCCGCCGGCTTGGCCATCATCCGGAATTCATCGAGCCGCATCATCGGATCGTCGCGCACCTCGAGCTCGAGTCCCGTCTGCTTCTCGAGCTGTCGCAGGAAGTTAGGCTCCTGCTCCACGAGGTACAGGGCCACATCGGGGTGCAGCCGCACCGCCAGCTGTCGCTCCTTGTGCTCGGCACCGGCCCGCTTGAGCGAGCGCTCCATGCGCCGCACCACCACCTCGGGACGGAACACGCGTCCCGTGCCGTGGCACGTCGGGCACTCCGCCGTCATCGAATGCCACAGCGACGGGCGTACGCGCTGTCGCGTCATCTCGATCAGTCCCAGCTCGGACACGGCGAACGCCTTGGTGCGCGCCCGGTCGCGTCCCAGGTGGGTGCGCAGCTCCTGGAGCACCTTGTCCCGGTTGCCACGGGACTCCATGTCGATGAAATCCACGACGATGATGCCGCCGATGTCGCGCAGGCGCAGCTGGCGGGCCACCTCACGCGCGGCCTCGATGTTGGTCTTCAGGATCGTGCTCTCGGGATCCTTCTTGCCCGTGTAGCGGCCCGTGTTCACGTCGATCGACACGAGCGCCTCGGTCGGCTGAATGATCAGGTAGCCGCCGGTCGGCAGCTCCACGCGCGGCTTGAAGAGACTGCGGATCTCCGCCTCGATGTCGTACTCGTCGAACAGCGAGCTCTCGGCCTGGTACAGCTTCACGCGGTCGAGCAAATCGGGGTCGATCTGCTTCAAGTACTGCACGACCTCCGTGTGCAGCACCTTCGAATCGACCAGCAGCGAGTCGACCTTGTCCGAGAACAGGTCGCGGATGATGCCGCGCGTGAGCGACGTCTCCCGTTGCAGCAGGGCCGGCGCCCGCACCGAGCCCGACTTGCGCTTGATCTTCTTCCACAAGCCGTACAGGTGGTCGATTTCACGCTTGCAGCTCTGCTCCGTCAGGTCTTCGGCGACGGTGCGGATGATCCACCCGCCTGCCCCGGGGTCCTTGGGGACGAGCTTGGACACCATCTCGCGCAGCTTGGCGCGCTGGTCCCGATTCTCGATCTTGCGGGAGACGCCGACTTTGGAGGCGAACGGCATGTAGACGAGGAACCGGCCCGCCAGGGAGATCTGCGCAGTGACGCGCGGCCCTTTGGTGCCGATCGGCTCCTTGATGACCTGAACGATTCGGGCTTCGCCGCGCTTCAACTCGTCGGCGACGTTGGGCAGGCGGCGCCGGGAAGAGCGCGTGCCCCCATTGGCGCCGCCGCCCCCGTTGCCGTTTTCTTCGTCGTGATCGGAGGGCTCCTCGTCCTCCTCCGCCTCGATCAGGTCGGAGGCGTGGAGAAAGGCGCTCTTTTCCGCCCCGATGTTGACGAACGCGGCCTGTATCCCCGGAAGCACGGCCTCGACCGTGCCGAGGTAGATGTCGCCCACCATGCGGCGGGCGTCCGGACGGCTGCGGATGGGCTGAACCGATTGGAGCGGTCGCCCGCGGGCGGCGTGGCAATGACGCCACGTAGCGCGGACAGACCAGAAATCCAATGCATGATCTAAACATAAGTGGGCTTGCGACTTACGTCAACTGCCCCGAGATTTATCAGGCAAATGACCACTTCTCTGCTCTGTTCACTCGCGGGGGGTTTCCTCCTGACCGGCATGTTCACGAGCGCGGCGCCCGCTCCGGCCCAGACGCTCCAGTATCCAGCCGCTCGCAAGAGCGATGTCGTAGACGACTATCACGGCACCAGAGTCCCCGATCCGTACCGGTGGCTCGAGGATCCGGACTCGCCCGAAAGCCGCGCCTGGATCGAGGCGCAGAACCGGCTCACCGCCGCCTACCTCGCGGAGATTCCCGCGCGGGCCGCGCTCCGCGAGCGGCTGACCAAGCTGTGGAACTATCCGAAGTACGGCACGCCGTTCCGCAAGGCGCGCCGGTACTTCTTCTTCAAGAACGACGGTCTCCAGAACCAGTCTGTTCTGTACAAACAGGCATCGCTCACGGCGGATCCGGAGACGCTGCTCGATCCGAACGTGTTGTCCGAGGACGGCACGGTGGCCCTCTCCACGCTGGCCGTGTCGGAGGACGGGCGGTTGCTCGCCTACGGTACATCGGCGAGCGGCTCCGATTGGGAGGAGTTCCGCGTGCGCGACGTTGCGGAGGGGCGCGATCTGTCCGATCACCTCAAGTGGATCAAGTTCTCGGGCGCGTCATGGACCAACGACGGCGCCGGCTTCTTTTACAGCCGGTACCCGGAGCCGGGCGACAAGGCACTCACCGACGTGAACCGGTTTCAGCGCCTCTATTACCACCGCTTGGGCACCGAGCAGACCGCGGATGTGCTGGTCTACGAGCGACCCGACCAGCCCGACTGGGGAATGAACGCCGAGGTGACCGATGACGGCCGCTATGCGGTGCTGCACGTCTGGCTCGGGACCGACCGGCGGAACCGGGTCTACTACCTGGACTTGAAGGACGCCAGGCGGCCGAAGGTCACGGGCGAGGTGGTGCGCCTGCTCGACGACTTCGACGCCAGCTACGCGTTCGTGGGGAATGACGGGCCCGTGTTCTACTTCCTCACCGATCTCGAGGCACCCCGCAAGCGCGTGATCGCGATCGACACCCGACACCCGGAACGAGCCCGCTGGCGCGAAATCATCCCGCAGGGTCCTGACGTGCTGGACGGGATTCAGATCATCCACGACACGTTCGTGGCCAACTACATGCACGACGCGTCCTCCCGGCTGCGTTTGTTCACGCTCGAGGGGCGACTCGTAAAGGATCTCCCGCTCCCGACGCTTGGCTCAATCGGCGCGATCAGCGGGGAGCGCAAGGATGACGAGATGTTCTACGCCTTCACCTCTTTCCTGTATCCCACGACGATCTTCCGCTACGACTTCAAGAGCGGTGGGACGAGTGTGTTCAAGGCGCCGACCATCGACTTTGATCCGTCCGGCTACGAGACGAAGCAGGTGTTCTACTCGAGCAAAGACGGCACCCGGGTGCCGATGTTCATCACGCACAAGAAGGGGCTGCACCTCGACGGCTCGAACCCGACCTACCTGTACGGCTACGGCGGCTTCAACATCAGCCTGACGCCGAGCTTCTCCGTGGCGATGCTCGTGTGGCTCGAGCAGGGGGGTGTGTACGCCGTTCCCAACCTCCGGGGTGGCGGAGAGTACGGCGAGGAGTGGCATCAGGCCGGGATGCACGACAAGAAGCAAAACGTGTTCGACGATTTCATCGCTGCTGCGGAGTACCTGATCGCCCAGGGCTACACGTCCCCGTCCAAGCTCGCCATCGCGGGCGGGTCGAACGGCGGGCTGCTGGTCGGGGCCGCGATCACGCAGCGGCCCGAGCTGTTCGGCGCGGCGCTGCCGGCGGTGGGCGTGATGGACATGCTGCGGTTCCACAAATTCACCATCGGCTGGGCCTGGGTCACCGATTACGGCTCGGCCGACAGCGCGGCGCAGTTCCCCTATCTGTACAAGTACTCGCCGCTGCACAACATTCGGGCCGGCACGCGCTACCCGGCGACGCTCGTCACCACGGCCGATCACGACGATCGCGTCGTACCGGGGCATTCCTTCAAGTTCACGGCGGCGCTGCAGGCGGCGCAGGCCGGGCCGCGGCCGGTGTTGATCGAGATCGAGACCAAGGCCGGGCACGGCGCGGGTAAGCCGACCAGCAAGCTGATCGAGGAGCAGGCGGA
>WNGD01003552.1_pt1 | contig 24253 bp, 21 predicted proteins | sample 5400671 | NCBI WGS metagenome assembly WNGD01 (sample SAMN13153369, study PRJNA577476) | soil metagenome | isolation source: 40 cm soil or saprolite under grassland replicate 2 | place: USA:California | collected 2016-06-15
ATGAGGCTGGCCATCCTCGCCGATGTATTCAAGTTCGAAGTTTTCAGGCTGCACAAAATCTAGCTGCACGGTTGAACACTGCCAGTCGCGGCCAAGTGCATCACGCACCATAAAGTCCGTCTTCGGGCCATAGAAAGCCGCTTCACCGATCATCTCGCGATACTGAATGCCCTTGTTATTAACTGCCTGGCGCAAGGCGCTCTCGGCTTTTTCCCAGGCCTCATCGCTGCCCGCATAGTGCTCTTTGTTATTTGGATCGCGCAGCGAGAGAGCGATCCAGTAGTCCGTCAGACCATAGGTGTTGAAGACCTCCATCGTCAGGTCGATGGCACGGTTAAATTCCTCCTGAATCTGGTCGGGACGCAGGAATACATGTGCATCATCTTGCGTGAGGCTGCGTACGCGCGCCAGGCCCGTTAAGGTCCCAGCCTTCTCATAGCGATAGAGGGTGGCAAACTCGGCGTAGCGCACCGGCAACTCGCGATAGCTATGGATTTGTGATTTGTAGAGCGTGATATGGTGCGGGCAGTTCATCGGCTTGAGCACATAGGCATCATCCTCCGACGCTTCCTGCTCTCCCTGCATGATCGGAAACATATTTTCGCGATAGTTGAACCAGTGCTTCGATGTCTTATACAGGCGCACTTTGCCTAAGTGTGCCGTCCAAACATGCTGGTAACCGTATTTCTCCTGCGTCTCGCGCACATAGCTCTCCATCTGGTGGCGCAGTATCTCACCGTTTCCTGCGTCTCACGAACATAGTTCTCCATCTGGTGGCGCAGTATCTCACCGTTTGGTAAGAACAAGGGCACGCCAGCGGGCACCTCGTCGCTTATAATGAAAAGCTTGAGTTCGCGTCCCAGCTTGCGATGATCGCGTTTCTGCGCCTCTTCCAGCCGCCAGAGGTATTGATCGAGCTCCTCTTGCGTAAACCATGCCGTCCCATAAATGCGCTGTAACATTGGGCGATTCTCGTCACCACGCCAGTAGGCGCCGGCTACGCGCATTAACTTGAATGGGCCGATCTGTCCCGTATTTTCTACATGCGGGCCGCGACACAGGTCGAGAAACGTATCCTGTTGATAGATGCCTACCTCTTCGTCCGGCAGGTTTTCGATAAGTTCAACCTTATAGGTCTGGCCTTTCTCGCGGAAGTACTCTAGAGCTTTCTCGCGGGGCCAGCTATCGCGCAAGAAAGGATACTTGCCTGCGATGATGCGTGCCATGCGCTGCTCGATATCAGGCAGATCATCAGGCGTCAGAGTGCGTGGCAAATCGAAATCATAATAAAAGCCGTCTTCAATGGCCGGGCCGATGGCTAATTTGGCATCAGGAAAAATCTCCAGCACCGCCTCCGCCATCACATGCGCTGCAGAGTGTCGCATGCGCTGTAGCGGCGTATAACCGACCGATTCTAGCAGTTCTGCTTCGACCGACATAGTAAAATCCTCCTCATGATGACAATAAAAAAACCTTTCTATCCCCCTATGGGACGAAAAGGTTATGATACTCTTCGTGGTTCCACCCAACTTCCGCGTGTCCAATCCAGTTGGAAGAACGCGCTTTAGCGACCGCTAACGAGGTCGAGTCGTGCACCTTTGAGCACAATAAATTAGGGCCCTACCAGTACAGGCTGGCGAGTGGTATCCATTTCTTGCTGGTTGGAGCGCTTGCAGCCGCTGGCGCTTCCTCTCTGAAAACCTCTAGGAAAGGACATGTCTCGCGTGTTTGCCATATTTGTTCGATACATCTAGAATAACATAGGTGAAACAATAAGTAAAGAGTTTTTCCTCACTTTTGAGCTGCTATGGCTTGAGCACTTGTGAGCGTCACCGGTGTCCCCAGCCTCAACGAATTGGGTATCTCCGCAATACGATCTGTATACTCGATCAGGTCGAGAATCTCCTCCTCGCTCGCCTCCGCCTCAATCCGAGTAGCAAAGGTCACATTTTGCGCGCGAACTGGCTCACCGCCCCAGTCTGCTTCCACGTCCACTTGCACGCTTTTGATCACCATACTACGCTTGGCAGCTTCACGGAAGATATCGTTACAGTAACACCCGCCTATAGCCAGCAAGAGCAGTTCGCCCCCATTGAAGCCCAAGCCCATTCCTCCAGCCTCCTCTGGGCGGTCAATTGTGAGCGTGCGATGCCCGGTCCAGCCCACTGCGACGCAGGCATCTTGAACCGTTCGGACTCGTACACTGGTTTGTGCCATTCATCATGCTCCTCTCTAGTGATTTCGTTGAACCAGCCTTATCGCTTCCTTTTCATGAGACAGCCCATCCCAAGCAGCTTCTCCGAGATTATACTACCACAAGTGCCAATATTCCATGTGTCGAGCATTGTTTTCACGCTCCTGATACCTCATCGACATATCTATCAAAGATGAGTTTATCCCCGCAGACTCCATGCTTTGTACCCTCATCACCCATATTCTCAAGAATGCCCACGAGGAACCAACACAATTGGATATTCCCCCTTACACCGCGTACATCAACAGTGAGAAGGTATTCGAATTCCTTCTTGCAATAAAAATTGCAGTATATTATAATGTCGCTATAGCAAATAGCTATAAAATAGTGGGGACAACTAGATGCAACTTATTGCTGCCCTCGTATTCATCGGCATTTTGGTGCTGCTGTTAGCTCTTGCTGCATACCTCGCCAGAAGCCAGAAATCCAGGAATGATCCTAATAGATCATGGTCCCAGATTCTGGGTCCTCAGTTTAGAGGATCAGCTTTTGATGTGGGAGATAACTTGAATAAAGAGATCGAGGCAGGGCAACAGCAATCTCGTCGTAGGCAACGGGCCCAACATACACGAAGCAAGCAGCGATAGTTAGCAAAGCTGTCATCCTGGACGAAGCGAAGGATCTATATAGCTCAAGAGTTTGACTATTTACAACTTTTCCTTGATATGCTATCATCTACCTTGCCAGGGGATGTAGCTCAGCTGGGAGAGCGCGACAATCGCACTGTCGAGGTCAGGGGTTCGAGCCCCCTCATCTCCACTATGTACTATACCATCAAAGAGACACAAAGCCCGTTTGGGATTGAAATCGTTTGGGATTAAAATGTGGTATAGTATACGTTATAATCATTAGAAAATCAGCAATGAGCAGGAGTAGTAGGTCGCTTCCTTGCAGAGAGTAGCCGGGTGGTGCAAGGCTACAAACAGCTAGTCCGAACTCGCCTGTGAGCAACAAGCATGAAACAAACTGTAGGGGCCGATTTATCGGCCGATTGTAGGGGCCTGATTCATCGCGCCCCTAGATACCCTCAAATTGTCTAATGCTTGCCGGAACGCCCGTTATCGCGTATAATGAGTGTACATCAGACTCATTTTCAGGAACTCAGCATGGGCCTGTAGCGCAGCTGGAAGAGCGCATCCATGGCATGGATGAGGTCAGGGGTTCGAGCCCCCTCAGGTCCACCATCTTATCTGAAGTTGTGTCGATGTAAATCAGGTGGTACCACGGAAAGGCCTTTCGTCCTGCGAGGATGAAAGGTCTTTTTATTATTGTTTTTACTTGTATCTTGACGCAGGTTAGGCTGGTATTATTCATTTTTCCTGTATGGAAGAGCGGGAGTAGCGTTTTATGATTACACGCACAAAGTACAATCCTAAAGAAATTGAGGCGAAATGGCAAACACAATGGGAGGCTGAACAACTGTATCATGCCCCCGACGATTCGCCTAAACCAAAGTTTTATCACCTGGTAATGTTACCCTATACATCCGGTGACCTGCACATGGGCCACTGGTATAACTACTCGGGCTTCGACGCCTATGGCCGCTTCAAACGCATGCATGGCTACAATGTTATGCAGCCAATCGGCTTTGATGCGTTTGGCCTGCCCGCAGAGAATGCTGCGATCTCGCGTGGCATTCAGGCACGCACCTGGACACTGGCAAATGTCGATAAAATGCGCCACCAACTGCGTACAATGGGGGCCGGGTGGGATTGGCAGCGCGAAATCGTCTCCTGCCTGCCCGACTACTATAAATGGACGCAGTGGTTGTTCTTGCAATTCTATAAGCATGGGCTGACCTATCGTACCAAGGCCCCTGCTAACTGGTGTCCAAGCTGCAACACTACCCTGGCAAACGAGCAGGTGCTGGCAAACGGTACCTGCGAGCGCTGTGGCACCCCAGTGATTCGCAAAGACATCGACCAGTGGCTGATGAGGATTACCAATTATGCTGAGGAGCTGCTGGATTTCTCCCAGATCGAGTGGCCCGAAAAGACGGTGACCATGCAGCGCAATTGGATTGGGCGCAGCGAAGGTGCAGAGATTCGCTTCTTTGCCGAGATTGATGGGCACCGTGAAGAGATTCCCGTCTTCACAACTCGCCCTGACACTATCTACGGTGTCACGTTTTTTGTGCTGGCTCCCGAGCATCCATTGGTTGAGAAGATCACTACACCTGAACACAAGGCAGAAGTCGAGGCTTATGTGGAAGAGGCACGACGTATGACCGAGATCGAGCGCATGAGCACCGAGAAAGAGAAGACGGGCGTCTTTACAGGTGGCTACGTTACTAATCCTGTCAACGGCGAACAAGTCCCTGTCTGGATTGCTGATTATGTACTGATGGGCTATGGCTCCGGCGCGATCATGGGTGTTCCTGGACATGACCAGCGTGACTTTGAGTTTGCGCGTAAGTTCGGTATTCCTATACGCGAAGTGATTCGCCCAGAGGGCGAGGCGCCCAGCGATCCTGCGACCTGGACAGAGGCGAAAGAGCATCTGGGGATGATGGTTAACTCTGGCCCGTTCGATGGTACACCGGCAGATGAGGCAATTGCTGCAGTGACCAGGTATCTAGAGGAACACGGGATTGGCAGATTTATGGTCACCTACCGCTTGCGCGACTGGCTGATTAGCCGGCAGCGCTACTGGGGTGCGCCTATTCCAATCATCTACTGTCCCAGGGATGGTATGATTCCAGTACCAGAGGAGCAACTGCCCGTCTGGCTACCCGAGCATGTCGAGTTCAAGCCAACTGGTGAGTCGCCGCTGCGCTACGAGCCAGAATTTCTGAATACTACCTGCCCGGTATGTGGAGGTCCTGCTACACGCGAGACTGATACGATGGATGGATTCATGGACAATTCCTGGTACTTCCTGCGTTACGCCGACTCGCACAACGACCAACAGGCGTGGAGCGCCGGGGCCATGAGACGCTGGCTGCCTGTCGATCAATATATCGGGGGAGCAGAGCACGCGGTCATGCACCTGCTGTATGCACGTTTCTTCATCAAGGCGTTACGCGACATGGGATACCTGGACTTTGATGAACCGTTTACACGATTGTATCACCAGGGCACTGTGTTGGGTCCTGATGGACAAAAGATGTCTAAATCTCGCGGCAACGTCGAGGCCCCTGATGACTACGTCAAAAAGTATGGGGCAGATACTGTACGTTCTTACATGATGTTTATGGGGCCATACGATCAAGGCGGCTCCTTTATACCTGACAATTTAGAAGGCGTATGGCGCTTCCTGAACCGCTTCTGGAGCCTTGTAACCGAGGCCTGGGTTGAGAACCCGAGTTTCGACGAGACCAGTGAAAGTAAAGCTATCGAACGCCTGCGCAACAAGACGATCAAGCGCGTCACCGAAGATCTGACTAACTTCCGCTTCAACACGGCGCTGGCTGCACTGATGGAGTGCAACAATGCTCTGATTAAGCAACAAAATGAACCGGTAGTACGCAGTGCAGCGTTCCACCAAACGCTGGAGACAATGATCCAACTGCTGGCTCCGATGGCTCCCCATATCACGGAGGAGTTGTGGCACATGACGGGCCATACAGGGACCATACATTTTACAGAATGGCCCGGCTACGACGAAGCGCTGACGCATGATGAGACCTTTACACTGGTCGTACAGGTCAATGGCAAAGTACGTGAGAGGATCGAGGTTGCTGCCGATACCAGTGAGCGTGAGATCCGTATGCTGGCGTTGAATAATCCGCGAGTGGTTTCGTTCATCGGTGAAGCGACCGTGCAAAAGGTGATCTTTGTGCCGGGGCGATTGATCAACATTGTTGTGCGCAAGAGTTAATCGAACCTGCTAAAAATACCAGAACCCGCAGGGACGTTTACGTCCCTGCGGGTTCTGGTATTTTCATCCCAAATTTTTTGTAACCTCCTGCGTTAATACCTTCGGAGGAAACCTTACCGGTCATTTCCCCAGGAGTCGATCTCAATAAATTTGGCATTTGTTCGATGGAACAAAAGTAAGTTTCTGTACGTATATCATGACATATGGAGAGGTAACGTGATGTATTTCACAGTCTGGGAGTTATTTTGTCGATAGTTGCAACACTGCTTTCCGCTTATACTTTGTTTGTAAGAATAGGAATAAGTAGGGGAGGGAGAGTGTTGTAAGACACAAGCAAAGTCGTATTTGAAAATGTATAGGGTTGATCGTCTATTAAAGTGCAGAGTCTAGAGGCCTGTCAACGTTCATTTGATGAGAGAAATGTACTGGCTGGGCTTGCCCCCGCCAGGTTCTCTAAAATAGCCGGGCAACCATAAGTAACGATGAACTTTTGAAAAAGCGAATTAAGCAAAGCAGAACAGCGGAATTGGGCCTTGTATAAGGAAGAAGGTAAATACTATGAATCCGCAAATCCAATCTGAAAAAGAACTTGATATCGTAAATAATCCTGAAATCGCTGCTACTGAGATGGACGAACTTGTTAAGAGCGGCTTCACGCAGGACGAAATTGTTTCACTCTTCTACCTCCGCCAATGGTATCAAACCGGTGGAAGCGACCGCGTCGAGGTATTGCGCCACCTGGAATTTCTTAAGCTTATGGTCACGAGTGGGAGAATCGAGCCGTAATGTCATCCATGTTGTTAAACTGGTGTTGAGATTCTCCCCTATCGATGCTCCATCTGATGGACCTTGCAGCCCTATCGCCTGTATTGGTAGAGAAGCAGTTGCCAGGATCACCTACATGATAAACACCAACAACCACTTCAGCTCAATCCCAAGCAGGTAGAACTGGGAATGAGCTTTTTTTATCCCTTTCCAAAACACAACCATAAAAGATAACCGGAATGAGGTAATCTACGTACATGTAGATAGAAATGATATCAAATCCTGTTGCTTCCTGCTGGAAATGTAGTGGCGAGGCTTGCCCTCGCCAGGCCTCACACACAGACGATGTCAACGGATTTGATATGACGGGTAAGAACCACCAGAGGCATGGCTTGACGTGAGTGGCACGTGGTCGTTTATTATTAGTTATGGTTATCGCATATTGTAGCATCCAGAAATAAGGGTATTTATGCGTATTATACTCTACCTTGGAAAAGGCGGCGTCGGCAAAACAACTATCTCAGCAGCTACGGCGGTTCGGTCCGCTGAGCAGGGCAAACGTACGCTGGTGGTCAGTACAGACCTGGCACATAGCCTTGCAGACTGCTTCAATAAGCAACTCACATCAGAGCCAAAGGAACTGGCACCGAATCTGTGGGCGCAAGAAGTTAATGTTTTGGATGAGATGCGTAATAGTTGGGGTAAATTGCAGGAGAAGTTGAGCCAACTACTGCGCCAACGCGGTGTAGACTCGGTAATGGCGGAAGAACTGGCCCTCATCCCCGGCATGGATGAAATTGTCAGCTTGCTCAACATCTATCGCAACGCCCGCGATGGGGACTTTGAAGTCGTTATTATCGATGCTGCCCCAACGGGCGAGACCGTGCGTCTCCTGAGTATGCCTGACACGTTTCAATGGTATGCCGGGCGTATCGCTGGCTTAAACTTTAAGAGTAGTACACTGAGCCTTGCTCGCCCTTTCATCAAGGCTTTCATCCCCTCTGGCGAAGTATTGGATGCCGTGCAGCTCCTGAACGACCGCGTCAAAGGATTGCGCGAGGTATTGAGTAACCCAGATATCAGTTCCTATCGCCCGGTAGTCACTCCTGAGCGCATGGTGATTAAGGAAGCTCTGCGTGCTGAAACCTATCTTGCGCTCTTTGGCTATCCGATCGACAGTGTAGTCTGCAATCGCATCATCCAACCAGGCAACTATACAGATACATTTATGCAAGACCTCTATCATAATCAAGAGAAACTGCGCCTGCAGATTCATAATACCTTCGCGCCGCTGCCTATCTGGCAAGCTCCTTACTATTCTCGCGAGATTATTGGCATTCCTCAACTTGGAGAGCTGGCCCAGGCCATCTTTGGCGATTTGGACCCTACTCAGGTTTTCTATCGTGGGCCAATACAGGAAGTGATACGCAAGGGAGATACATATGTGCTTCGCCTTCCTCTGCCACATGTCGAGATGGATAAAGTGCTGATGACAAAGAAAGGCGATGAGATGATTATTGAGATTGGCAACTTCAAGCGCGACATTACACTGCCAGCGGTCCTGGCAAATCAGGAAGCGAAGCTGGCACGTTTTACGAATAAGGCGTTGGAGATCCATTTTACTGCGCCGGTGGAGGAGGCAGCGGAGCCGGCATAATAGGACGTTATCTTATCAGCCGGCGCATCAGCCTGCGCTTGACGATTTCGACAAGCAGCAAATAGGTGATAATCATTATTGCAAGGAAGAGGTAGTAAAGGCCGGGCAAGGGTACGAATTTTAGCGGCCCGGCAAGCGGGGTATACGGAATAATCAGGCCGAAAATCACAACCAGAATCACACTAATTGCCAGTGGTTTGCTTGGTCGACTGCGTAGTGGGTTGCCTACGGTGCGTATGACGAATAGCACCAGCGTCTGTGTGGCGAGCGATTCTACGAACCAGCCGGTATGAAAGAGCGCCTCAGAGGCATGGAAAACTGCCAGCATCACCAAGAAGGTCAGGAAGTCAAAGATCGAACTGATCGGTCCGATGAAGATCATGAAATCACGGATGAGCTTGATGTTCCAGCGTTGCGGTTTTTGTATGTAGCTCGTATCTACGTTATCAGTAGGTATCGTCACCTGGGAAAGGTCGTAGAGAAAGTTATTCAGCAGGATCTGCGTCGGCAGCATGGGCAAGAACGGCAGGAATACAAAGGCGCCAGCCATACTGAACATATTCCCGAAGTTAGAACTGGTTCCCATCAACAGGTACTTCATCACATTGCCGAATGCCTTACGACCCTCAATGATGCCCTTATGGAGCACGTCCAGCCCCTGCTCAAGTAAGATAAGTTCCGCAGCTTCCTTTGCTACATCGACGGCACTTGCAACCGAGATCCCAACATCAGCGGCATGCAGCGAAGGAGCATCATTGATGCCGTCACCTATGTAGCCAACCACGTGATGGCGGCGCTTGAGTGCAAGGATGATGCGGTTCTTCTGCGCTGGGGAGACACGTGCAAAGACATTGGTATTCTCAACCACATGGGCCAGTGCCGTATCATCGAGGTGATCAAGCTCGTCACCCTGGATCAGGTGATCTGTATTCAAGCCGACTTGCGAGCAGATATGACGAGTAACGAGCGCATTGTCGCCCGTCAGAATCTTCACCTCTATTCCATCGCTACGGAGTGCTTCCAGCACCTTGCTTGCATCTTCCCTGGGGGGATCGTAGAATGCTAGATAGCCGAGCAGGATCATGTCCTGCTCATCACTTGCACGATAGACCTCCTGCTGAGGTGGCAAAGGCCGGTAGGCAACAGCTATGGTGTAATATCCCTGAGTGCTGAGCTTCTGGTAGGTCTCTTTGCATGATGCATGTGACTTATCATCCAGGGGAATGAATTTGCCGTCTATTTCATACTTCGAACACACTGGTAGTACGCTTTCGGGCGCGCCTTTGCAAATTAACAGTGGCTTTCCGTCCTGCTCCACGATTACTGAAAGGCGTCGCCGTTCAAAATCGAACGGGATTTCCCCCAGCTTGCGATAGGAACTTACATCAAGTTGCTCATAGCGCAGGACTGCGGCGTCGATTGGACCTTTGATGCCTGTTTCATAAAAGCTATTGAGGTAGGCCAACAACAACACACGTTTCGACGGGTGGCCTTGAGCATCAAAGCTATCGCTGAGCGTCATCTCCCCTGTGGTTAAGGTTCCAGTCTTGTCGCTACAAAGTACATCAATACTACCGAAGTTTTGCATGGACTCCAGGTGCTTGACGATGACTTTCTGCCGCGCCATCCGTGCAGCGCCCTGTGCCAGGGTAATCGTCACGATCATCGGTAGAAACTCCGGCGTTAGTCCGACAGCCAGGGAGATGGCAAAGAGAGCCGATTCCAGAGTACTATGCTTGAAGGTGATGCCGACAATGAATACAAAGAGAACAAGAAAGAAGACGGTCCTTGTAATGAGGAGACCGAAATTTCTGACGCCATGTTCAAACTCAGTTGGTGGTGGACGCCTGGCAAGATGTGCCACAATGTCACCGAAAGCCGTATTCCGACCCGTTGCAGTAACGACTGCTGTTGCCGTTCCGCTCACAACGGAAGTACCGAGAAAGACGGTAGAACGCACGTCAGCCAGGTTCCCCGGCGTTGAGGTGCTATCGCTCGCATCCTTTTCCACTGGCAAGGATTCTCCAGTCAGTGCAGCTTGTTGAACATGTAGATAGACTGATTGGAGCAAGCGAGCATCAGCAGGTACAAGATCCCCGGCAGTGAGACGGATGACATCGCCAGGGACCAGTTCACTTCGTGGAATCTCGATCCAGTTCCCGTCTCGCAGAGCCGTTGCTGTCAGTGCTACTTGCTTGCGCAACCCCTCAACAGCACGCTGTGAGCGGTTGGTCTGCAAGAAGTTGAGCGTAATGCTCAGCAGCACAATCACAATAATAATACTCGCACTGATAACTTCACCGAAAAAGCCAGAAATGATACTCGCAGCCAGCAAGATTATAACGAGCGGGTTCGTAAACAAAAGTAAAAGCTGTTTGACCCCCGCTATACGCTGGACGGTGATCAATTCGTTTGGGCCTACTTCGCTAAGCTTTCGACGCGCTTCCTCGCTGGTCAAACCTTTCTCAGAGGTGTGTAGCTGCTCGAAGAGCTGTTGCAAAGAGATTTGCTGAGTACCCTCTTTGCTAGCTGTTGATAGTGCCGGGGCTTCTCTTTGCGATACTTGGGCTCCGACTGACTCCTGCATACTCTACTCCAGTTCTCTGCATCGCCTATACATATAAATAACGGTATTAACACGGCCCCTAGATAGTTTACAATAAACAGCTTAAGCTAGCTTTATGAAATTATCCTAAACGCCCTCCAACAAGTGATCCGAGACCAAATGTTATGGCCGCTGCCGCTAAACCCAGCAAGATCTGGCGGCCAGCAGACTTAAGGAGCGATGCCCCAGTAGTCAGTGTAATGCCGACGCCGATGATGAACAAACCCAGTATGCCGAGCGCCAGGCTGACCAGCATAGCTATAAGCCCGCTGCCGAACGCAAAAGGTATTACAGGAATGATAGCCCCAACTGCAAAGAGCATGAACGACATCATCGAAGCTACCCACGCCGAGCCACCAAGTTCCTCAGGATCGATACCAAGCTCTTCGCGCGCGAGGGTATCAAGTGCGGCATCACCCTGTCCCATGATACGATCAGCCATGCGACCGGCAGTTTCTTGATCAATTCCTTTGGCCTCGTAGATAAGGGCCAGTTCCTCGCGTTCTTCCTCAGGCATTTCCGCCAGTTCCTGGCTCTCGACCGCAATCTGGTGTGTATAGAGTTCGCGCGCGCTCTGCACGGAGAGCCACTCGCCAATTGACATAGAGAGCGCCCCGGCGAGCATACCGGCAAGACCTGTGAACAGTATGGTATGTCCGGGAAGATTGGCTCCCGCAACACCCATCACAAGACTCAGGTTGGTGGTGAGACCATCGCTGGCTCCCAATACGGCTGCGCGCAGCGCGTTGCCACCAGTGCCACGGTGACGGCCTTCAAAGCGGGCAAGTGCAGGACCAGCAATGCCACCTCCAGTTATCTCTACAGAGCGAAAAAGGCGTTCGTGCGAACGTTCATCCTTCGGCATACCGGCGGCTCGCGCTTCTGGCTGTTCATCATAGTCATGGCTGGCCCCACGCTCCATAGACGAGACCATAGGCAGTACCGAGTTGACTCCGAAGCGCTGCGCCAACCAGATAATCATACGGATGCGCCATCCCGGGGTATAGGTGGGTACAGGTTCACCTGCGCTTCGGATATACTCTGCCCAGACTGCCGCGTGGCGCTGTTCGGTCTCGGCCATACGTCGGTAAAGTTCTGCCAGGTGTTGATCTCGCTCTGTTTCAGAAAGCGATTGGTATAGCTTGGAACCCTCTTGTTCAGCAAGATAATTTGCGCGATAACGTTCGATGTCGCTCTTGATTGCCATGTATTACTCCTCCTCTATCGCTCATAGCAAGATGTGTCTGTGGGGATCTTTTCTGGGTGTCTTTCTCTATGTTACCATTTGTTGATCCCATATACAGGCTACAAGGGTAATCTCACAAAACAGTCACAGAACAGTGCTATTTTTTCACAATTAGCACACGCCATGATACGAGTGTGCGTGGGATTTTTGCATTGAGTGCCCGTAGGGGCCCGATTTATCGCGCCCACGGGGTGGGGAAGGGATTGCAAAATATGCTATTTGATAATATAATGCTATGAAGTACATAAATCTTAGTTGCTAAATATTAGTAAGTAAAGAAAAGAGAAAGCAATGACTACATATGAAAAGAATTCCACGCAGGCAGGTGAGATAGCACAGGCATGGCCTCTTCGCCGCCTGGGTTTGAAAGTGCGAGACCTGGCTACCAGCCTTGAATACTATAACCGCCTGGGTCTTTCAATTATAAGAGACGAGAGAGACCAGAATGCCGAGGGGACGGTTGGTCTTGGCACTGGCTCGCGAGAGATACTCAGCTTGCGTGTGTTGCCAGGAGGCCATCCCCGCCCGGCACATACGGCTGGCCTGTATCACTTTGCCGTTCTAGTTCCTGATGAGGCGGAGCTAGCTTCTTTTCTACAACATTGCCTGGAGCATCGCATTCCAATTGCAGGTGCATCGGACCACATCGTTAGCCAGGCTCTCTATCTCAGCGACCCGGAAGGAAACGGCATTGAAGTATATGCGGACCGGCCACGCGAGCGTTGGGAATGGGAGAACGGTCGTATTGCCATGGATACGCTGCCATTAGATGCGCCAGCCCTTCTCAAACAGGCCGGTTCCTTTGATAGCTTTTCCCCGCAGACTCGTCTTGGGCATATGCATCTGAACGTGGGTGACCTGGATCGTAGTATGGCTTTTTACAAGAATCTCGGAATGGAACTGACCACGGATCTCTACAACCAGGCCCGTTTTCTATCGTGGGATGGCTATCATCACCACCTCGGTATAAACGTGTGGGCAGGCCGCAACGCAAGCCGGGTGGAGCCTGAGGTGTATGGCCTAGACTTTTTCGAAATTTCACGCCCAGGACTCAACCCAGGCACATTGGAGGATCCAGACGGGGTTAAGGTGGTTTTCTTTTAGGGTTCATTATCGCCCATCACAAGCACCACTTTCCCCTTTACCTTACGCTGCATCATATTATTGAGAGCGTCTGCTGTCCGCTCCAGTGGATAGGTCGCGGAGACGTGTGGCTTAAGCTTGCCCTCCGCGAACCAGCTAAGAAGTTCCTGTAGATTCTCCTGGTTGTGCCTGGGGTCGCGTTCTGTAAATGCTCCCCAGAACACGCCGACAATAGAGTATACCTTTAGGAGTGGCAAATTAAGCGGGATGCGTGGAATGTCACCCGCCGCGAAGCCGATCACCAGAAAGCGCCCGCCCCAGGCCATACTGCGCAACACCGGTTCAGAAAAATCGCCACCTACAGGATCGAAGGCTACATCAATACCCTTTCCCCCGGTGAGCTGCTTGACGCGATCCTTTAAATCCTCGGCTGTATAATTGATGAGTTCATCCGCGCCGTGCCGCCTGCACACCTCAAGCTTCTCATCGTTCGAGGCTGCGGCAAGTACGTGGGCGCCCATCGCCTTACCAATCTCCACTGCCGCAAGGCCAACGCCACCCGCTGCTCCAAGCACAAGGAGCGTCTCTCCTGGCTTGAGTTGCGCCCTATCTTTGAGTGCGTGATAGGATGTTCCGTAAGTCATTACAAAGGCGGAAGCGGTAGCGAAGTCCATATCATGAGGGATGGGGATGAGCCGGGCTGCGTCAGTGACGACCTCTTCTGCAAAACCGCCCAGGCCAGTGAATGCAATTACCCGGTTGCCAACTTTGAAATTATCTACTCCCTCACCAAGCTCTTTAACAATTCCAGCAACCTCGCTGCCTGGTGTAAAAGGAAAGGGTGGCTTAGATTGGTATTTTCCCTGAATGATCAAGGTATCTGGGAAGTTCACACCACACGCCTTCACACTGATAACCACCTGGCCCTTCCCTGGTTTGAGTGGCTCGATGTCTTCGATAACGAGACTTTCCGGCGGGCCGAATGCTTTGCATAAGACTGCTTTCATACGCTGTTCCTCCTGAGTAGCTATGGTTACTGTTCGTGTTTGTCGCATATAGGTGTTTAAATCATGATACCATGCTTGAAACCTCTTCATTAAAATTCTTGATGATGAATGGGTGTCAGCACGCGAAGAGAAAGTGTTTGTGACATTGCTGGCACCAGCAACGAAAAAGTCATAACCTGGATTATGTGACCAACGTATATATACATGAGAGGTGGAGATGTAGCAAGATGCTCCATGCAACGAGATGATACATTGCAGTAGCATAGCATGTCACCACGACAATAGTCGTAAACATCGAGAAAGAGAGGATTCCCATGTTTTGGGGATTTGGACACGGTTTAGCGTTCTTTATGCCTTTTTTGCTACTGGGCCGGCTATTCTGGCTGGTTATCCTGGGTCTACTGATCTGGACCTTGATACGCTGGCTCAGCTCTAGAAACAGGCATGTGTTTTCATATAATCCTGGCACGCCGCCAGCTCAGCATTCCGCATTGGAGATACTCCGCCAGCGTTATGCGCGAGGTGAGATCGATACAGCGACGTTCGACCGCATGCGCGAGCGGCTGGAGAACCCGGGTGGACCAGGCTCTCAATAGCATCCTTAGCTGCTGAGAACTCCAGCTTCTTTGTGTGGAGCGTATGATCAAGTAGCTCAACGCCTTTGCTATTGAATGCGGCAATTCCCCTTTTCGCTTAAAGGTGGGTGGGAATTGCCGCGACGCTTTTTCCCAGCAACAGACGCGGGCAGAACCTTTTAAAGAGAGATCCTTCGCTGCGCTCAGGATGACAGCCCTGGTTTTTCCAACAACAAACACGCAGGACCTTTAAAGGGTAATCAGACCATGGCGTACACCCCGGCTCACCGCATCGGTGCGGCTTGTTGCCCCGAGTTTAGTATAGATTGATGAAACATGGAACTTTACCGTATGTTCGCTGATCTGAAGCCTGCGGGCGATTAGCTTATTCGGCAACCCTCGACTCAGTAGTTCTAATACTTCGCGTTCGCGTGTCGTAAGTGCTTCGTTCGGCGAAGCAGTATCGATGTCGCTTAACTGGACAGCCGTACGTTGTTCAAGCATTTGTTCGACCAGGGTTGCTGGGATTGTGATCAGTCCCTGGGCAGCAGCCAACACGGCTGCCTGGAGTTGAGCCGCGGAAGCATCCGGTGGCACAACTCCCCAGCCGTGAGGCGAGAGCGCGTTCAGCGTGGATATGAGGCGATTGTTATTGTTAGACAGTACTACGAGAGCTGGCGTACCTCCCTCTGCGACTGTTCGGTGCAGACTTTCCAACAGCTCTTCCTCTGCCACAACGACGACATCGATTCCTGCAAGCCCTATCGTGAACTCGGCAGGCGTTGACGCTTCGCCAACTACTTGCATTTCCCCGGTTGCGAGTATAGTGCCCAAGCCTACTCGCATCGCTGGTGTTGGCGCAATGATGTACACGCGAATCATGCAGCCTGCTCCTGCGCTGTTAAGGCTACATCGATCTCCTGGACCACTCCGCCGCGTAACACACGCAAACGTATCATCTCCTGGGTACTATTTTGAGCTAACACTGCACGCAGCGTTGCTACGTCATGCAAGGGTTTGTTCGCAATGTCAAGTAAGACGTCACCGACAAGCACGCCAGCCTGCTCTGCAAGTCCACCTGCAATGATACCAACCACGAGCAATCCCAGCGTTTGTCCATTCGCTAATTCCTGGCGAATATTGGCTGGCAGTTCGGTTGGCTGTATCTGTACACCCAGGGTAATACGGGTTTGAGGTAACTGTGCCAGCCAGTTACTCACCTCATTGCTCGGGATTGCTACAGAAAGGTCGCCTCCCATGATCATTGCATTGATGCCAACCACCTGGCCCTGCGCGTTCAGAAGTGGGCCACCCGAGTTGCCAGGCAGGAGCCGTACATCGGACTTGATATACTCGATCTGCTGGTTGTCTTCTGGAACGTTAAGCAATGCCACATCCAGTGTTGGATCGCTGTCTACTACGCGGGCCTCTAGCACGCGCCCATCATGCAGTTCGACGTGGATCTTTGTTCCCGCGCCGTCAACCACGTGGTGATTCGTGACTATGCCACCCTTTCCATCCCAAACGACTCCAGTACCAGCTCCACGTCCCTCACGCCGTACCTGCACTACATTGGCTTGCGCTTGCTCGATCAACTCTCCAAGACTGGATGAAAAGATATCGAGTAGTGGACGCCTCGGCTGTGCTGTAGAAGGGAATGTTTCTATTGTCATGGTATCTATCCTTAGTTAGCTGCGCTGACCGACTGTTACCTGCAAGGTCTGGTGTTTGCCGCCGCGAATGACTTCAAGCGGGATGGTTTTCCCAACACGGTCGCCCGTGAGTAATGACCGCAGGTCCTCTGCATCTTTGAGTGGATGCTTATCGAGAGTTATCAATATATCACCAAGCATCAGCCCACCTTTTTGGGCGGGGCTATCTTCATCGACCTGTACTATGAGCAAGCCGTATTCTTCCGTTCTACCGGCGCGTTGTGCCTCGGGTAGTTGTACCAGCTGGCTGCTGATGCCCAGGTAGCCTCGCTTAATAAAGCCCTGCTGCGCCAGTGTTTCTGCAATGCCCCACGCAATAGTTGCCGGTATCGCAAGTGTTGCGCTGTTCACTAGACCCGTTGTCGTGATTCCCAGCGCAGCTCCTTGCGTGTCAATCAGGGGTCCACCTGAGAAGCCCGGATAGGGTATCGCATCGGTGCGAATATAGCGCTCCAGCGTTGCTCCCCTTGCCATACGCAGCGGACCGCCAACAGCGCTTACTATACCGACACTTGCCATTGGACCTTCGTTTGCAGATCGGCCCACCGCCAGCACGAGTTGACCAACTCGCGCTGCCTCAGTTGAGGCGACAGCAGGGTTGAGTCCGAGATCTGCTACACGCAGTACCGCAAGGTCGGTCGCTAGGTCACGGCCTGCAAATTGCGCAGGGAGTGTGCGCTGATCGTGGATCTCAATCGTCAGGTTTTCCTCGCGTTCGAGTACATGGTCCGCCGTCAATACCAGATTCTGCGCATAGACGATGCCACTTGCCGGGCGCCCTTGACGACCGTTAACGAGAACTAAAGCCGGGCTGACGCGTTCAACTGCATCGGCCATTTGATCTGAAATGGTACTTAACAGGTTTTTGTCTATAGTTGTTTGTTCCATGGTGCCTTCTCTTCTTTCGAGTACCGTAAAGGTAAGTACAACCTTATATGTGTACTATAGACTAAAACTGGTCTGTTGGCACCGTCGATTCGGCTAGTAAATACCCTGGAAAAATGACCAGGATTTATCTCATGCGGGGAGTTCAGAACAAAAAAAATCTGGGCTGTGACATGAACTGAAGGACTGATCTTATCGTTGATCTCTCGTTGCTCTCTAGCTGGAGTAGTCTGTCCTTGTTTCCCTGTCACAGCCCAGGCGGTATGCCATGTCGCTTATGGTATACTCCTTTCTGTTCCCCTCATCTTTCCTCCTCCTCCCCACATTTTCAGTATACAACATTAGAACGCGAAATGCTATCACAGGCGCGTCACAATACAGCTTAGAAGTGTGCAACTGAGGCCAGAAATTCTAGAACATTCGGTCAACCTTATACGTATTATATATGTTCGACGGTTCGTCGGGCGGTGGCGTATTTCACCATGCCGCATCTGTGGTACAGTGACTTCCGGTTCCAGGTCGTTCTGGTTGTGCTGTGCTGCGTCTTGCAGAAAGGTGATTTGCTCCACTCTCAGGTCAGCCGTACCCCGTCTCGTGGATCGGTGATCTGCATCACTTCCAGGTCGATTTCTATCACTTCTTGTGGATAGGAGACCTGGAAGTGCCCCTTCGACTTGGTTTGAACTCAAGCCTGGTACTCAGCGCATCACTGCTGAAGCCGCCTCCACCACCTGCTGTACGGTCACTCCTGCCAAACACCTGTACTCTATTGGACAGATTGTATAATCACACGGTCGGCATGGCACATCATGTGCCAGCACTTGGTGCTGTCTACTTTTAGGCGGACCGTATCTCTCTGGACTTGCCCCACCGAATATAGTCACCGTTGGCGTACCCAGAGCGTAAGCAATATGTGCTGGCCCGCTATCATTCGTGACCAGCACCGAAAGGCGCATGATGACCGCGCCGAGCTCTGTGAGCGATGTCCTGCCTGCCAAATTCAGGCAAGGCCCTCCTACTTCCTGTGCCAACACCTCCCCTGCTGGTCGATCCCCCAACTCACCAAGTATCACTACCGTCCCCCCGTAGCGCATCATCAGCTCCCTGCTGACTGCTGCAAAGCGGTGGAGATCCCACCGCCTGGTTGCATCTCTGGCCGATGTATGTAAGCCGATCAACGGTCGTTTAGTATCCATTAATAGCATCTCGGCCATTGCATGATCCTCTGTCCACAGGGGAAACTCTGTTTCTTTTCCCTGAGGAGGTATGCCGAGAAAGGTTATCAGCGCTAGCATACGCTGTATTTCGTGCCCTTTTTGGGGAAATGGCAAGGCGGCATCTAGCCTTCCGGCAGGATCGTCACAGCGCACGAATCCGGCGGTTGCCCTGGCTCCTAAAAGCAACATGAACTGATTCGAGTAGACGCCTGAACCCTGCATTTGCAAGGCCAGGTCGAACCGCTCAGACTGCATGCTTTGCAAGAATTGTAGGGTTTGATGCGCTTCGAAGAACTGCTCTGCTATGCCTGGAAAACCTGGAAAAGCGACGAATCGGTCCAGGTGGGGAGACCTCGCAACCAGTTCACGTAAGAGCAGTAATGTAATCATGGTGATTTCTGCCTCTGGCAATGCCCTGCGTAGTGCTCGCAAAGCTGGTGTTGTGCACAGGAAGTCACCGGTGCGCGAGGCTCGTAGCAGCGCAACCTTATGCGGCCTCTCTGGAAGGCGGGATAACAGCCCAGGCGTAAATGCATCAATCATGGGGTCGTCTTTACACTAGATACATAGCGCTCGACCATTTCCGGCAGCAGGTCGAGCGCATGTCCATCGACAGTGCCAGCGTCATTCAATACAGTTGTTGGTACCTGTGAGTAATAGGTGCCTGACGGCACAATAGCACAGCCACCCCAACGTCTCATCAAGAGATTTTGTACCAATACCTCCTCACCTGAATGGTAGCGTGGTAGGCGTGGCCAAAATGAGAAGCCACCTACCTCCAACAGCTTTGCGCGGTCATACAGCACGCACGATGCAATCCAGGCCACTTTGTACAGACGGGGTCGAGGTCGAGCTTCATGCGCTATTGGCCGGCTCACATGGTAGAGATTTGCTGCTCGATGCAACTGCCATCGCTCCCATTGAGGTGAGCCGGGATCAACCACCTCTGGAGATACCGCCCCATCCCAGTACTCAATAAGCTGCTGCTCAGGACGCACATCGTCTAAATGAGATAGACCAACAGGAAACGCCCCTACAAAGCCACATTGCTCGGCATCCAGTATCTCCAGAAGTTGCTCGATGACCCAGGGCTCCATCAGTACGTCGTCATCCAGGTACAGCACTGCATCAGCGTTTGCCCTTTTCAGCAAAAAGTTGCGTTGTTCAGCGATCCCATGCACTGGCCTGCGGTAATACCATTCAACACATCCACCTCTTACCTTAATCAACCGAATCAGCGTCTGAACCACCTGTGCATCCCCAACTGGCTCCTGGCTTTGATCGGCAACGATCACGCGCAGATCTCGGACTGTTTGCGCGGCGACTCCTGCCAGGGTCATGATGAGCGAAGTGAGACGGTTGCAGGTGGGAAGAAGAATATCTACAGATGGCATAAACTTACCTCCAGATACAACATTTTGTTATCAATTCGCGGGTTTGCGTGCTACTATCAGGCGACCTCCACCTGTATCGGACGCTGAGAGGTCGAGTTGCGATGCCCAGGCTGCAAGGCGGTCCAGCATTGATGGCGGTATGCGTTGCCAGATAACTCCCACCAGGCGCCGGCGGAACAGCCATAGTTGCTGGAAAAGTTCGAGTATATCCCATGTACATACCAATTCGCGCCTTAGATAGGGGCGAACCACTTCTACCTCCAGGCCAGCACGTTGTAACTGCTGCACCCAGCGTGCAGTTGACCAGAGGTTCAGGTGACTGAGTTGACGATTGCGCCAGGCGGCATAGCAGCTCAAGGGCAATGCCAGCCACGTGCTGAATGCTTCTGTGGGAACGGTGAATATCAGCCGTCCTCCTGGACGGAGCATCCGGGCTACCTTCTCCAGGACCACATCTATGTGTGTTAGATGCTCAAGCACGGAATTGCTTACTACGCTGCCGATGCTTTCATCCGCTAAGCATGAGTTCTCGGCGCCAACGGCCAACAGGCATTCATAGGTGCCGTGCCGGGCTGCATGTGCCAACACGTTCTCATCCGGGTCCAGTCCGAACTCTATGCGTGGCCAGATCATCGACGTAACCAGGCCATCACCACAGCCCAGGTCAAGAATAGGACGTTCATATGGCTGTTCTCGTAGGGCTGCTACCTCTGCTGCACGCCAAAGACCCAGTGACGGTCCTTGCAGTTCCAACAGTATGCGGAAAGTCCGTGCATCCAGGTAAAGGGAAGGGAGCTTTGTTACATGCAGCTTGTCCATGGCATTAAAATGTACCTGTATAAATTGAGCAAGAACGGCAAATATCAGGTGGCTCATCTGAGGCGAGTTGTTCGCGAAACGCCTGGTATGGCGCGTTGTTCCAGGTCTCCTCAGTCCCCTGCTCCAGCACGTTGCCGAAATTAATGCGGTCAGGCGTCGAGACCATACAACAGGGCATTGCATAGCCCTGATAGCTAATATAGGCGCCTTTCCATGGCCAGTTACAACGGGTTGGGCCAGGAGTACCGGGCGGATGCAAGCGCTGCCGGGTAGATGGCAGGCGCAGTTCTATGCCTGACTCCTTTGCCGTTCTGCTTGCCGCTTGAAAGTAGTACTCGATACGCTCTGGGTCTTCCTCGAACAAGGTCTGCGCCTGGATGTATTCCCTCATGGGCCGGTAGTGTACTGGTAGGCTCGCTTCCCCAAAGTCGTGGCAGAGGTGCTGTACGAACACCCTCTCTATGGACCACTGGTGTGCTAAACGCACCAGGGCCGGCAACTCATGCAGGTTTTGTCGCATGATCACCACAACAAGTATAAGATGCGGCAGCTTGTCGTTCAAGATTATGTACCACTCGTTCAAAATGAGCGCGTACACGAATGCGCTCATAGGTCTCAGCGCTTGCTCCATCGATGGAAACATGCAGGGTATCGAGACCGCTGGTCACGCAGCGCTCAGCACGCCTCTCGTTCAGCAGTGTCAGGTTCGAATTGGTGCTGACTCGAATGCCTCTCTCAGCCGCATACCCTACCATGTCGAAGAAGTGCGGGTGCATCATCGGCTCTCCCAATCCTTGCAAGTGCAGTTCCTCGATGTTCACGAACTGGTCGATAATGTGCGTAAATTTCTCGAAATCCATGAAAGCAAGCGGCCCATAAGGAGGGCCGTCTTGCCGGAACTGAATCGCGCACATCTTGCAACGCAGGTTACACTGACCAACAGGCTCGATCTGAACATAAGTGGGGAGTTCCATCAGATGTTCCCTTCTTAAAGATAGAGAATAGAGAGAATTTCCAGGGATTTTTTCCCTAACTACAATTCTCACGCGATGTCTGGAGGAAAAGTGTCACTTTTACTTTACAATCTCTTCTGTGTAGTTGTACAACCCAAGAGGTAAGGACTTATTTGGCCATATTTCTCTGCAGCAACTGACAAATACAATCATTGCTCACCTTTCGCCGGGCGTCATGTCATCTGATATCAAGAACGAGTTGCGAGACGAGCAACTAATGCTCGCTGGTCAGGTCCGAACCAGGGTGGGTCTCCTGCAACGGCATTCTCGGTGATATGCCCGGCGTGGGAGGTGGCAGGGATCGCAACATGACAACGCGGATCACTCAGTATCCATTTGAGGAGAGCTTGAGCCCAGGTATTGACCCCGAAGGGCTTTAGTGGTGCTAAATCAGACTCCGATGGCGGGTGTTGCATCAAATTTGACGCGGCAAAAGGACGCATCACAACTACACCGAGACCAAGTTCGGCTGCCAGGGGCAGGATCTCATGCTCGACCTCGCGCTCCCAGGGATTATAGGGAACCTGGATAGCGCTGATACGACCTGTCAGCATGACCTGCCGCAGCACACCAAAATAGGAGCTATCGTAATGCGTGGCGCCAATAGCGCGTACCCGTCCTGCGTCGCGCAACTGCTCCAGCATCCTCAAGTGTTCCTGCCAGAGAACCAGGTTGTGGATTTGATAGAGATCAATATAGTTGTCGAAAAATGAGAGTGCGCGTCTGGCCTGGGCACGGCCTTCGCTTGTGGTCTGGGCCCACACTTTGGTGGCAATAATGGCCTTGTCACGCCGTCCGCGCAGTGTTTCACCCAGCACACGCTCAGCCTCACCATACATCGGTGAAGAGTCAAAGAAGTTGGCGCCCGCCGCAAGTGCGGCATCCACAACAATGCGTACATTCTTTATGGCTGCCTCCCCGCGCACATCAAAGGTATGCCATGTGCCCATACCGATCACAGGTACCTGTAAGCCTGTTCGTCCTAACGTTCGCTGTTCCATGCCTTCCTCTCATTTTCTAGCTACTGTAGTTACTGAAATTCAGACACGTGGAGATGATTCTGTCAATTAATAACCCCGTTGCAATGCTGCCAATAAATATGGCATGATAGATTCCTAAACAACGTCGTTTACAGCGTAATGAAGGAGGTCCAATAAAGATGTGCTACGATGACAACGCTATGCCACCAACTCCACCAGGTGCCGGTGAAACTGCCCTGGGAGAGGACATCATCCTGACAGCAGCAGAACAAAACCGCTTTGCCGCCTTTGTCGCCCATCCAGCAAGCCCGAAAAACGTACAGGTGCTTATATATCCCGATGTGCGAGGGCTGCATAAGTTCTATAAAGAACTGGCGTTGCGCTTCGCCGAAGTAGGTATCACGGCCATGGCGATTGATTATTTTGGTCGCACTGCTGGTATCGGCTCGCGAGATGAGCCTTTTGATTACATGCCACATGTGCAGCAGATACACCTGGCATCATTCTTTTCGGATGTTACCGCTGCACTTGCCCATCTACGCTCAGGCGAAGACGTTCAGCGATCGACGTTCACCATTGGCTTTTGTATGGGTGGGACACTTTCGTTTCTAACTGGCACAAGACAGGAGTATGACCTGGCCGGGGTAATTGGATTCTATTCTGGGATGAGCAGGAAGTTTGAGGGCGCCAGGGGTACCTTGCTTGACGAAGCGAGGCATATTGTCTACCCGGCACTCGGCCTTTTTGGTGGAGATGACTCCAGCATTCCTGTAGACAAGATACGCGCGTTTGACGAAGAGCTGGACAGGGCAGGAGTCGAACACGAGGTGATCATCTATCCTGGCGCCCCACATAGTTTCTTTGATAAACGTGCGACAGAGTTTGCCGAGGCGTCAGCCGATGCCTGGCAACGTGTATTGGGTTTTATCTCAGCTCATACAAAAGAGAAATAGGTTTCATATGACCCAGAACACAAAGGTACAGCGTATGAAGCTGGGCATTGCATTAGAAACGGCTGAAGGCTACTTAGATGGCCGGACACCAACCTTCCGTAATCTCCAGGAAATGGCGGAGGTTGCTGAACAAATTGGCCTTGATTCTCTCTGGCTGGCGGACCATCTTATCTACCGTTTCCGTGAGCAAGAGGAATACGGGATCTGGGAGGCCTTTACTTTCCTGAGCGCATTATCTGCTGTGACAAAGCACATTGTGCTCGGCCCAC
>WNGD01004320.1_pt1 | contig 24242 bp, 23 predicted proteins | sample 5400671 | NCBI WGS metagenome assembly WNGD01 (sample SAMN13153369, study PRJNA577476) | soil metagenome | isolation source: 40 cm soil or saprolite under grassland replicate 2 | place: USA:California | collected 2016-06-15
AACAAAGGGCCCGGTCTGCTCGAACCCCGGGGGGCTGGGGGGCTGAGAAATCCGGAGCTGTCGCCGACCGGGCCCTGAGAGGTTTCGGTATCGCAAGCTACCGCGGCGCGGCCTGGGCCGAATTAGGGCCGTATTATGAATTTTCCTAACGGTTTCGTGAATCCCAGGCTCGTTTCAGCGAGAAGCGTCCGGAAACGGCACGATTTCGGCGGCCTGGCTCGACGCCTCGGCGTCGAGCGAGCAACCCCTTGCGATAGGCGGAAAGCGGCGCGATCATCCGGTATCGACCCTCTTGTCTCCAGGAGGCGCCATGAGCTTCGGCGATATCGAACCGAGCGAGCCCCGCCGGGGCGAGGCTTTGAGCGGACCGCCGCACCTCGTCCCGCACGTGATCTTCGAACGCGGCGAGCTCGACCACATCCTTGGGCTCTATGGGCGCAAGGTTGCCGAAGGCGAATGGCGGGATTACGCCATCGATTTCCTCAAGGACCGCGCCGTGTTCTCGGTATTCCGCCGCGCGTCCGAGGTTCCGATTTACCGCATCGAGAAGAACCCGCGGCTCTCGCGCCGCCAAGGGGTCTATAGCGTGATCTCGGCGACCGGCCTGATCCTCAAGCGCGGGCACGAGCTCGAGCGGGTATTGCGGGTGCTCGATCCCTTGCTTCGCCTGGTAGCCGGCTGATCGATTTGCCCGCCCGCTACGCCGGGTCGGCCGTTGCGCCCGGCCCGAGCGGCCGCTGCATCAGCACGGTGTCGAGCCAGCGGCCGTGCTTGAAGCCGACCGCTTCGAGCGTGCCGATCAGGCGGAACCCGGCGGCACGATGCAGCGCGATCGAGGGTGTTTGCGCAGAATCGCCGATCACCGCGATCATCTGCCGGAAGCCGCGCCGTTCGGCTTCGGCGATGAGCGCGTCGAGGAGCGCGCGGCCGATGCCACGGCGGAGCGCCTCGGCGGCGACATAGACGGAATTTTCCACGCTCCAGCGATAGGCGGGCCGCGCCCGATACGGCCCCGCATAGGCATAACCCAGCACCGCGCCGTCGGCCTGCGCGACCAAGTAGGGATAGCCGGCTTCGACGATGGCCCGCCAGCGTCGCGCCATCTCCGCCTCATCGGGCGGCTCGAGCTCGAACGAGGCGGTTCCGCACCGGACCGCATGGGCATAAATGCCCGCGATTGCCGCAACGTCGGCCGCAGCGGCCGGCCGAATCAAGAGCTCGGGCATCGCGAGTCCCCGGGAAGCTCCCAAAACGACGGCGCCCCGGCGATGGCCGGGGCGCCTTCACGCGCGAGTCTTGGTCCCTCAGCGCCGATCGCCCGCCAGGCGCAGCAACATCAGGAACAGGTTGATGAAGTCGAGATAGAGCGAAAGCGCTCCCATGACCACTTTGCGGCCCGCGACGGTGCCGTCGTCCATGGGCTCGTACATCTCCTTGATCTTCTGGGTATCCCAGGCGGTCAGCCCGGCGAACACGATCACGCCGATCACCGAGATGATCCAATCCAGCTGGCTGCTGCCCAGGAAGATGTTCACCACGCTCGCGATGATGATCCCGAACAGGCCCATGATCAGGAACGAGCCGACCGCGGTGAGATCGCGTCCCGTGGTGTAGCCCCAAAGGCTCAAGGCCCCGAACGCCGCCGCCGAGATGAAGAACACCCGGGTAATCGAGGCGTGGGTGTAGACCAGGAAGATCACCGAGAGCGACAGCCCCAGTGACGCCGCATAGACGAAGAACAGCGTCCGCGCGGTGCTCGCCGACAGATTATTGATCCGGAAGCTGATGAAGAACACCAGGCCGAGCGGCGCCAGCATCAGGACCCAGGTCAACGCCGTGCCGTAGATCGCCTGTCCGAACGGGGTCAGGGTCAAGGCCCCGGCCGCAGTGGTGGTCACGGCGAACTGGAACGTCAGCCAGGCGACGACCCCGGTCAACGCGACGCCGGCCGCCATATAGTTGTAGACGCGGATCATGTGCGCCCGCAGGCCGGCATCGATCGCGAGCGCCCGGTCGGCGCCGAAGCGCCGCGTAGCTGCGTAATTCCGGTCGAAGTCCGACATCGAAGTATCCTTTCTATCGCCCCGCCACGGGGATGCACCCGATCCGGCAAGGGCAAGACGCCGCGGCCGCGAGCCGCCGGCACCCGATGCGCCAAATCTAGTGCTAGATCATGGCGGGCGCTAGATGGGCCATTCTCGGTGCCGGGTCCAGTGCCAAACTGACACGTCCGCCCGCCCCGCGACTTTACAGGTTGCGCAGCACCGGCCCCGGCTTGTGGCTGAGCGCCGTGAAGGTCCCGACGAGCCCGAGCGCCACGGTGAGCGCCAGGGCGGCAAGCGCGACCAGGATCGCGGGCCCGGGCAGCCACACGAAGGCGATCTCCATGACCTTGGTCACGACCAGAAAGGCGGCGATCGAGCCCGCCGCCAGGCCGAACAGGGCGGTGGCAAGCCCGAGCAGCAGGTATTCGAGCGCGTAGAAGCCGAGCAGCCGGCCGCGGGTCGCCCCCAGCATGCGCAGCACCACGGCGTCGTAGACCCGGCTGCGATGCCCGGTCGCGAGCGCCCCCGCCAGCACCAGAACCGCCGATACCAGAGTCAAGGCGCTGGCGCCGCGAATGGCCAGGGTGAGGTCGAGCACCAGCTTGGCGATCGCCTGCAGCACCTCCTTGACGCGCACCAAGGTGACGGTGGGAAATGCCTCGGCCGCGGCCTTGAGCAGCCCGATCTCCTGCTCCGCCGTGCCGCCCGCCGGATAGGTCAGCGTGGCGATATCGGCATAGGGAGCCCCGCGGAAGCTTCCCGGCGAGAACACCAGGACGAAATTGATCCCCAGCGTTTCCCAGTCGACCGAGCGCAGGTTCGCGACCGTGGCGGCGATGTTTCGTCCCAGCACGTTGACCACGATCGGATCGCCGAGCTCGAGGCCCAACCCTTCGGCGATCTTGCGCTCGATCGAGACGAGCGGGGGGCCGTCGTAATTCTCGTCCCACCATTGCCCGGCAACGACCCGGGATCCGGGCGGGAGCTCCCGCGCGAAGGTGATACCGCGGTCGCTGTTGAGGACCCACGCGGCGCTCTGGGACGGGCGCAGGTTTTCCGCCGCGACCCCGCGGACGCTGGCGATGCGCCCGCGCAGCATCGGCACGCGCTCGAGCTTGGCGCCGGGCGCGTGCTGCTCGATGAAGCGATCGAACCGGGCGGCGTCATTCGCTTGCACGTCGAGGAAATAGAACGACGGTGCCCGCTCCGGCAATCCCGCCGTGAACTGCCGGCGCAAATTGCCGTCGATCAGGGTCAAGGTCACCAGCAGCGCCAATCCGAGCCCCAAGGACAGCACGACGACGGACGTCACCGCGCCCGGCCGGTGCAAATCGGCAAGGATCAGCCGAAACAGACTGGAGCGCGGCCGCGGCGCGCGTCTCGCGGCTGTCATGAGCGCAAGCGCGATTAAACGCAGCGCGACGAACACGGCGGCGGCGGCGGCGACGAAGATCGCCGCGAGGCGCCGGTCATAGGCGAGCACGATCGCCGCCGCGGCGAGCACCGCGACGGCGGCTGCCGCCCCGAGCATGTAGCGGGCCCGGGGAAAGCGGCGTTGCGGCGCCACTTCGTCGCGGAACAATGCGGATACCGGGACGTCGTGGGCGCGCCCGAGCGGCCAGAGCGCAAATGCGAGCGCGGTCAGCACCCCATAGAGCAGCCCCACCGCCAGCTGGTCCGGATAGAGCGCGGGCGCGATCGGCACGGGAATGATCGCCCCGAATGCGGTGGCCAGCAGGAACGGGACCGTCGCGCCGACCGCTAGCCCAATGCCGATGCCGAGCAAGGCCAGCACCAGCACCTGGCCGAGATAGATCGAGAAGATCTCCCGGCCGGTGGCGCCCAGCGCCTTCAGGGTCGCGATCACGTCGCGCTTGCGATCGAGGTAGCTCTTCACCGCGTTGGCGACGCCGACGCCGCCGACCAGCAACGAAGTCAGGCCGACCAAGGTCAGGAATTGCGTGAAGCGCGCGATGTTGCGGCCCAGGCCGGGAGAGGCATTGTCGCGGGTTCGGATCTCCCAGCCCGCATCCGGAAAGGCGTTGCGCGCCTCGCTCACGGCCGCGTCGGTCGCGCGGTCGCCGGCATCGGTGTCGGGCAGGCGCAGCCGGTAAGTCCAACGCACGAGGCTCCCGGGCTGCAGCAATCCGGTCGCGCGCAGCCCGGCTTGGCTCATCAGCAGCCGCGGCCCGAATGCGATCCCGGCGGCGAGCTTGTCGGGTTCGGCCTCCAGGCTCGCCCGGATTTCGACGGTGCTCTCGCCGACGCGAATGCGTGATCCGGGAACGAGATCGAGGCGGGCAAGCAACGCCGGATCCGCGGCCGCGCCGAAGATGCCGTCGCGCGCCGCGAGCAGTTCCGGCAGCGGCCGAAGCGGGTTCGAGCGGACGGCGCCGTAAAGCGGATATCGATCGTCGACCGCCTTGATCTCGATGAGCGCGGCGCGCCCGTCGTCGGCGCGCGCCATGGCCCGCATGATGGCGGCGACCGATACGTGGCCTTTGCTCTCCAGGAATGCGCGCTCCTGCGGATCGGCTTCGCGATGGATCAGCGAGAACACCGCGTCCCCGCCTAGGATGACCCGGCCCTCGCGCGCCAGCCCATCGGCCAGGCTTCGCGCCAGGGATCCCACGCCGGCGATCGCCGCGACGCCGAGCGCAATGCAGGCGATGAACACATAGAAGCCGCGCAGGCCGCCGCGCAGCTCGCGCAACGCGAGCCGCCATGCCAGCGCCGTCCCGCGCAGCCGGCCGGAGGCAAGCGAGAGAGCGCGGCTCATGCGCGCAGCCGCGCCAGCGCGTCGGCCGCGACGATCCGCCCCGAGCGCAAATGCACGACGCGCCCGCAGCGCTCGGCCAGCGCTTGATCGTGGGTCACCAAAACGAGGGTCGAGCCGCGCTCCTTCTGCCCCTTGAACAACAAATCGATGATCTGCGCGCCGGTCGCTTCGTCGAGATTGCCGGTCGGTTCGTCGGCGACGAGGATGGCCGGGTTGGGCGCCAGCGCGCGGGCGAGCGCAACGCGCTGCTGCTCGCCCCCGGAAAGCTCGGCCGGGTAATGGGAGGCGCGATCCCGCAGGCCGACGGCGTCGAGCTCGCGTGCCGCGATATCGAACGCGTCCGCGACGCCGGCGAGTTCCAGCGCCACCGCGACGTTCTCGACCGCCGTCATGGTCGGAATCAGGTGAAAGGACTGGAACACGATGCCGATGTGACGGCCGCGGTATCGCGCGAGCGCGTCCTCGCCAAGCGTGCCGAGATCGCGGCCGTTGACGAGAATACGCCCCGTATCCGGTCGCTCCAGCCCGGCCATGACCATGAGCAGCGTCGATTTGCCCGACCCCGAAGGGCCGACGAGGCCGACCGCTTCGCCCGTTGCTATATCCAGGTCGAGGTCTTTGAGGATATGAACGCGCGCCGCGCCCCGGCCGAGCGAGAGGTTGACGCCGGCAAGCGCGATCGCCGGCATCGCCCTCGTCGAGGTGTCGTCCATGTGGTCTTTCCGTGCGCGAGTTGAGCGGCTCGAAGAACCCGTCCGATCCCGCACATATGGGAAACGGCCCGGGGCGGTCCAGACATTTGCTGGGGCATCCCTCTTCACGATCGCTTGGGCCGCGGCCATTCTCGGCGCAGCGTTCATCGCCGCGCCGCCGCTCGGCGCCTCCGAGCGCCCGGTCAAGATCGTCGCCTTGGGCGACTCGCTCACCGCCGGCCTCGGCCTTGCACCCGAACAGACGTTTCCGGCCAAGCTCGCGCAAGCCTTACGGCAAAAGGGCATTGCCGTGGAAATGGTCAATGCCGGCGTGTCCGGCGATACGGCGTCCGATGGCGCGTCCCGGCTGGACTGGTCGGTACCGGACGGCACCGATGCGGTGATCCTCGAGCTCGGCGCCAATGACGCGCTGCGCGGCATCGATCCGAAGCTCACGCGCGCCGCGCTCGAAAAAATCCTGCGGCGGCTCAACGAACGCCACATCGCCGTGCTGCTTGCCGGCATGCGCGCGCCCCGCAACCTGGGCACGGTCTATGTGGAGGCGTTCGACGCCGGATTTCCCGAGCTTGCTGCAACATACGGCGTCGTCTTTTATCCGTTCTTCCTCGACGGCGTGGCGACGGAGCGCGGGCTCAATCAGCCCGACGGGCTGCATCCGACCGCGGCCGGGGTCGACGTGATCGTCGCCAGGATGCTGCCCAAGGTCGAGGAGCTGGTCGCCCGGGTACGCACGGCGCGCGGCTCTTGAAGCCTTGCCTCGCGTCCGCAAATCTTCGCACATTGCGCCGCCCCCGGTCGCCCGACCCGCCTCCTGGGTTCGGAGGAGAACATGCCCCGCCTTTTCACCGCACTGGAGATTCCCCGCGAGATCGCGTTCTCGCTCTCCATGCTGCGGGGCGGCTTGCCGGGCGCGCGCTGGATCGACCCGGAGAACTACCACCTGACGCTGCGCTTCATCGGCGACGTCGATGACGTGCTCGCCCACGAGATCGCTTCGCTGCTCGATCAGGTCGATCGGCCGGCGTTCGAGCTGCGCTTCGACCGCCTGGCTTCGTTCGGCGGCCGCCGGCCGCGCGCGGTGATCGCCGCCGCGGCGCCGGTCGCGCCCTTGGTCGAGCTCCAGGCCGAGCTCGAGCGGCTGATGCAACGCATGGGGCTCGAGCCGGAAGGCCGCAAGTTCACGCCGCACGTCACCTTGGCGCGGCTGCGCGATTCCTCGAGTCACCAGGTGGCGGATTATCTCTCGGCGCGCGGACCGGTTCCGGTCTCGCCGTTCCCGGTGTCGCGGTTCGTGCTGTTCTCGTCGAAAAACTCGGTCGGCGGCGGCCCCTACGTGGTCGAGGCCGCCTATCCGCTCGCGGCCTAAGATCGTCTCACGGCCGCAGCAGCAGCTTGCCCATCACCTTGCGGTCGGACAGCGCCTTGATGGCCTCCGCGGTCTTCTCCAGCGGATAGACCGCATGGATATGCGCGGAGAGCTTGCCCTCGGCGCACCAGCGGGCGATGTCGGCCATGTTGGCGCGGTGGGCTTGCGGATTTCTTTCGGCCCAGGCGCCCCAGAACACCCCGACGATCGCCGAGCTCCGCAGCAGCACGAGATTGGTCGGGATCTTCGGGATCTCGCCGGCCGCGAAACCGATGACCAGGAACCGCCCGCTCCAGGCGAGCGCACGAACCGCCGGCTCCGCATAGGGCCCGCCGACCGGATCGTAAACGACGTCGACGCCCTTGCCGTCGGTGACGCGGCGCAGCGCGTCCTTCAAATCCTCCTGAACGTAGTTGATGGCTTCGTCGGCCCCGTGCTCGCGCGCGAAGGCGAGCTTTTCGGCCGAGGACGCGCAGGCGATGACCCGGGCGCCCATCAGCTTGCCAAGCTCGATGGTGGCAAGCCCGGTGCCGCCCGCGGCGCCGAGCACGGCAAGCGTTTCGCCGGGCTTGAGCTGCGCGCGATCTTTCAGCGCATGGAGCGTCGTGCCGTAGGTCACGGTCAGTCCGGCGGCATGGTCGAAATCGAGGCCGTCCGGCAGCCTGATCAGCCGCTCGGGATTGGCGACGACCCGCTCGCGCGCCGCGCCCGCGCCGATGTGGCCGAGCACGCGATCCCCGCGGCTGAGCGCGGTCACGCCCGGCCCGACGCTCTCGACGACGCCGGCGAATTCCGCCGCCGGCGAGAACGGGAACGGCGGCTTGTGCTGGTATTTGCCGGCGATGATCAGCGTATCGAAGAAATTGAGCGCCGCGGCCTTGACCGCGACCAAAACCTCGCCGGGACCGGCGACCGGATCGGGTAAATCCTTGAGCTCGAGGTCGTCGGGGCCGCCGAAGCGGGTACACAGGATGGCTTTCATCGGGTGCGCGCCTTATTGGCCTGCAGGATTGCGGCGCGATTTATCGCAGCATCTCGGCCGGCGATCCAGGGTGCGCCCCTCGCGGCGCGAAGGCGGCGCGCGCGAGCGTGTTGACGCGGAAATGCAAGAATGCGTCCCATTTGCCGGGGTGCCGCCGTGATTCGGCCAAGTTTCGCAGGATGTTCGGACGGCGCGGACCTCATCTATTCCTCTTGGGAACTGCGAGGGCTGATGATCACCTTGGCTCCGAACCGGATCGCGCTGCCGCTCGCCGCCATGCTGGCACTGAGCTCGGTGGCCGGCGCCCAGCAGACGGCCGCCCCGAACCCGGCCACTGCCCCTGCCAAGCCCAAGCCCGCGAAGCCTGCCGCCAGGCACGCCACGCCCAAAGGAGCGCCGGAGGCTGCCGCCGTTGCGGGCGCGCAGCCGGCGCTGCTCGGTCAATACGGCCAATGGGGGGCCTATGCGGCCCAGAGCGGCAACAGCAAGGTTTGCTTCGCGCTCGCCAAGCCCGCCAGCGCGCAGACCAAGCCGCCCAACAAGCCGCGCGATCCGGTGTTTTTCTTCGTCGCATCCCGGCCCGCCGAGAACGTCAGGAACGAGGTCTCGGTCATCATCGGCTATGCGTTCAAGCCCGCGACCGACGCGACCGTCGAGATCGGCCCCGCCAAGTTCGCCCTGTACACCCAGAGCGACGGCGCCTGGATCAAGAATGCGGCCGAGGAGGCGCGGCTGGTCGATACCATGCGCAAGGGCACCGACCTCGTCGTGAGCGGCGCCTCCAGCCGCGGCACGGAATCGGTCGACCGCTATTCGCTCAAGGGATTGTCCCAGGCCCTCGACCGCACCGCGCAGGAGTGCAGGTAGGGCACGCCTCGCCGTCGTTCCGGGTTCCCTCGCGTTGCTCGGGCCCCGGGACGAGGAGGCAAGGATGTTGCTTCGCGCGCCTGGGCGCGCCATTTGTGCTAAGACGCGCGCCAACGCCCGTGCGCACCCAGATTCATGCGATGACACTTACCCGGCTTGCACCCGATCCTGCCGCGCGCCGAGCGGCGGCGGACGTTCTCTTGGAGAAGACGCCGCTCGAGCGTTATGTGCCGCCCGCCAAGCCGTCGCTGGTCGGGCTCTCGCGTCCGGCGCTCGCGCAAGCGCTCGGCTCGATCGGGGTGCCGGAGCGCCAGCTCGACATGCGAGTCTCCCAGATCTGGCATTGGCTCTACGTCCGCGGCGCGCAGCATTTCGAGGCGATGTCCAGCGTCTCGAAGGACCTGCGCGCGATCCTCGCTGCGAATTTCACGCTGGCGCGGCCGCAGATCGCCGCCGAGCAGATCTCGGTCGACGGTACGCGCAAGTGGCTGTTGCGGCTTCCCGGCGAGCACGCGGGCGAAAATCCCCACGAGGTCGAGTGCGTCTACATCCCGGAGGCGGACCGCGGCACCTTGTGCCTATCGACCCAGGTCGGCTGCACGCTGAACTGCTCGTTCTGCCACACCGGAACGCAACGCCTCGTGCGCAATCTCACCGCGGGCGAGATCGTCGGCCAGGTGCTGCTGGCGCGCGACCGGCTCGGCGATTGGCCCGGCGCCAAGATTTCCGAAGGCGCGTCGGTGCCGAGCGACGGCGGCCGGCTCGTTTCCAATGTGGTGATGATGGGAATGGGCGAGCCGCTGTACAATTTCGAGGCGGTGCGCGACGCGCTGCTGATCGTCGCCGACGGCGACGGGATCTCGATCTCCAAGCGCAGGATCACGCTGTCGACCTCCGGCGTGGTGCCGAACATCGCGCGATGCGGCACCGAGATCGGCGTGATGCTCGCGGTCTCGCTGCATGCGGTGCGCGACGAGCTGCGCGACGTGCTGGTGCCGCTCAATCGCAAATATCCGATCCGGGATCTGCTCGCCGCCTGCCGCGCCTATCCGGGCCTGTCGAACGCCAGGCGCATCACGTTCGAATACGTCATGCTCGAGGACGTGAACGATTCGCTTGCCGATGCCAAGGCGCTGGTCCGGCTGCTGGCCGGAATCCCGGCGAAGATCAACCTGATCCCGTTCAACCCGTGGCCCGGCAGCCGCTACGAATGCTCCGACTGGGATCGCATCGAGCGCTTCTCCGAGGTCGTGTTCAATGCCGGCTACGCTTCTCCGGTGCGCACGCCGCGCGGGCGCGACATCCTGGCGGCCTGCGGGCAGCTCAAGAGCGCGACCGAGAAGCTTTCGGCGCGCGAGCGGCTCGCGCTTCGCGCCATGGCGATGACGGACTGACGTGGCGCTGATTGCACGCATGTTCGTGGTCCTGTTCGCGTTCTTTGCCGCGAGCATCGTCGCGGGGCTCGTGCTCACGCTCGGCCTGCTGCCGCCGGAATTCGATGAGCTGGCGCCGATGCCCGGCGCGCATGCCGGGTTCGACCTCGCGGTGGCGTTTTCCGCCGTGCTGATCTCCGGCTATGCGCTGATCCCTGCCATGCTGTTCATCGCCATTGCCGAGGGGTTTCGGCTGCGCTCGTTCCTCTTCTATGCGGGGTTCGGGGCGGCGATGGCTTTGTTGACCGCTCACGGATGGAACTTCTCCGTGGAGGGCTCGCCGGCCTACCCGTTGGTCGGGCGCGAGCAGGAGGTTTTCGCCGCCGCCGGCATCGCGGCCGGGTTGGTCTATTGGGCGCTGGCCGGCCGCAAGGCCGGGGCTTGGCGCGCGGACCGGGCGCATTCCAAGGCGCTGGTGCGATAGCCCGTAGCCCGGATGGAGCGCAGCGCAATCCGGGAGGGCCGGCGCCGCATTACGCTTGGCCCCATGCGGGCTACGGCCCTTTCCATCCCGCACCGCCTCCGCTAGGGAAACCTGCATGAACCGCACCGGCCTCGTGATCGCGCTCGTTGTCGGCGCAATGACCGGCCTCGTGTTCGGATTTTTTCCGCGGCTCGATCTGAAAATTTCGGGACTGTTGTTCGATCCTCAGACTCGGCAATTCACGCTCCTGTATCAGGTCCTGCTCGGCCAGTTGTCTTGGCCGGCGCATCTGCGCGACGCGAGCATGTGGATCGTTGCGGCGCTGGCGGTACCGGCCGGCATGGCGCTCGCGGCCAAATGCGTGCTGCCGACCGCGCGCCTGCGGATGGGTGGCCGTGCCATCGTGTTGCTGCTCGCAAGCCTCGCGCTTGCCCCCGGACTGCTGGTCAATGTCGCCCTGAAGGAGCATTGGAATCGCCCGCGGCCGATCGCCGTGCGCGAGTTCAACGGCCCCGACCGTTTCGTCGCTTGGTGGGATCCGCGCGGCGAGTGCCGGCACAATTGCTCCTTCATCGCCGGCGAGGCATCGGGCGCGTTCTGGACGCTCGCCCCGGCGGCGCTGGCGCCGCCGCCCGTGCGGATCTTCGCCTATGCGGCGGCGATCGCCTTCGGGACCGCCGTCGGCGTCCTGCGCATGGCGTTCGGGGCGCATTTCTTCACCGACGTGGTGTTCGCGGGCGTGTTCACGTTCCTGATCGTCTGGATCGTTCATGGCGCGCTGTATCGCTGGCGAAGAACGGCGATCTCCGACGCCGCGTTCGAGCGCGCGATCGAGCGCGTCTTCATGCCGCCCCACGCGGCGCTGCTGCGGTTCGTAACGCGGGTTTCCACCCGCGCGCGGCGCGCCGGCCCGCGTCCCGGCGACACCTGATACCCAACTTGCGCGGCAAGGCGTTGCGCCTATAGTCCGCGCGGCTCAAGCCAAGTTTTTTCGTCACGGACCTCGTCATGAAGCGCGGCAGCGTCAACAAGGTGGTGCTCGCCTATTCGGGCGGGCTCGACACGTCCATCATTCTCAAGTGGCTGCAGACCGCCTACGGCTGCGAGGTCGTGACGTTCACGGCCGACCTCGGCCAGGGCGAGGAGCTCGAGCCGGCGCGGCAGAAGGCGCTGCTGCTCGGCATCAAGCCGCACAACATCTTCATCGAGGACCTGCGCGAGGAATTCGTGCGCGACTACGTGTTCCCGATGTTCCGCGCCAACGCCCTCTATGAGGGCCAATACCTGCTCGGCACCTCGATCGCGCGGCCGCTCATCGCCAAGAAACAGATCGAGATCGCGGAAAAAATCGGCGCCGACGCGGTGGCGCACGGCGCCACCGGCAAGGGCAACGACCAGGTCCGGTTCGAGCTCGGCTATTACGCGCTCAACCCCGACGTCAAGGTGATCGCGCCGTGGCGCGAATGGGACCTGACTTCGCGGACCAAGCTGATCGAGTTCGCCGAGCAGCATCAGATCCCCATACCCAAGGACAGGCGCGGCGAGGCGCCGTTCTCGGTCGACGCCAATCTGTTGCACACCTCCTCGGAGGGCAAGGTGCTGGAGGACCCTTCGGCCGAGGCGCCGGACTACGTCTATTCGCGGACCCGGGATCCGGAGCAGGCGCCGGACCGGCCCGCCTATGTGACGATCGCGTTCGAGCGCGGCGATGCGACCGCGGTCGACGGCAAGAAACTCTCGCCGGCTAATCTGCTGGCGCATCTCAACGAGCTCGGGCGTGAGCACGGCATCGGCCGGCTCGATCTCGTGGAGAACCGCTACGTCGGCATGAAGTCGCGCGGCCTGTACGAGACGCCGGGCGGCGCCATCCTGCTCGCGGCCCATCGCGGCATCGAGCAGATCACGCTCGATCGCGGGGCGGCGCACCTCAAGGACGAGCTGATGCCGCGCTATGCCGAGCTGATTTACGACGGCTTCTGGTTCGCGCCCGAGCGCGAAATGCTGCAGGCCGCGATCGATCTCAGCCAAGAGTTCGTGGCCGGCCGCGTGCGGCTCAAGCTCTACAAGGGCCAAGCCTCGGTGGTCGGCCGCGAGAGCCCCTATTCGCTCTACGATCAGGAGCTGGTGACATTCGAGGACGGCGGTACCGCCTACGACCAGCATGATGCGGAGGGGTTCATCCGACTCAACGCGCTGCGCTTGCGCACGCTGGCGCAGCGCCGGCGCAAGCTGGGGCGCTGAAAACCCTCTCCCCGTTCTTCACGGGGAGAGGGTGGCCTGAGCGAAGCGAAGGCCGGGTGAGGGGCGAGTCTCGCGCGTCCACATGCCCCTCACCCGGCTCGGACCTGTGGTCCTCGCCACCCTCTCCCCGCTTCGCGGGGCGAGGGATAGGTGGCGAACCCGCTCGGCCGCACATACCTTGGGGCGGTTACCTCGGAAGCGCGAGGGTTTCCCATGGGCTGGTCGGTGAACATCGGCACGATCGCCGGAACGGCGGTGCGCATCCACGTCACGTTCCTGCTGTTCCTGGTCTGGATCTTCGTCGCGAGCTACATGTCGGGCGGGCCTCAGGCCGCATGGAACAGCACCGCGTTCATGGTGCTGCTGTTCGCCTGCGTGCTGGCGCACGAGTTCGGCCATATCTTTACCGCCCGAGTGTTCGGCGTCGCGACGCCGGACGTCACGTTACTGCCGATCGGCGGCGTGGCGCGGCTCGAGCGGATCCCGGAAAAACCCCAGGAAGAATTTTTGATCGCGATCGCCGGCCCGCTGATCAACGTCGCGATCGCGTTCGGTCTCGTCGCGTTCGCGGGGGCGAACCTCGATGCCCGGCACCTCGCGGCGGTCGAGAGCGCCAGGATCTCCATGGTCGATCGCCTGGCGGCGGTGAACCTGTTCCTTGCCGCATTCAACATGATCCCGGCCTTCCCGATGGACGGCGGCCGGGTGCTGCGCGCGCTGCTCGCGATTCGGCTCGGCTTTGTGCGCGCCACCGAAGTTGCGGCCACCATCGGCCAATGGGTGGCGTTCGGGCTGGGCTTTCTCGGGCTGCTGTACAATCCCATGCTGATCTTCATCGCGATCTTCGTGTATCTGGCCGCGGCATCCGAGGCGCGGCTCGTCTCGTTGCGCGCCATGTCGCGCGGGGTCCCGGTCAGCTCGGCGATGGTGACGCAGTTCGTAACGCTCGCTCCCGAGGCGCATATCGACGAGGCGGTCGAAACGCTGCTGCGAACCAACCAGAGCGAATTCCCCGTGGTCGATTCCGGCGGCCGGCTGGTCGGGCTGCTGGGCCGCGGCGACATGATCCGCGCGCTCAAGCAGCTCGGGCCCGACGCCCGCGTCGCGGAAGCGATGACCACCCAGGTTCCTACCATCGGCTACCGGCAAACGCTCGACGAGGCCTTCCGCATCCTCCAGACCAAGTCCCGGCAGGCTGGTCGGGCTGATCACCTCCGAGACGTTGGGCGAGATGCTGCTGGTGGGCGAGGCGATGCCGAAAGGCTATCGCTTGGGCCCATGGGGCCGCCGCGCGGCGTGAGCTATCCCTCCCCGAAGGGGAGGGTCGGCGCCGTCCAAGTCGGATGTTTCCGACTTGGACCAATTTTGTGATTGGTCGAACTCGGGAACACCCGAGTTCGACAGGCGCCGGGGTGGGGTGACACCGATCGAACCCCACCCGATCGCACTTCGTGCGATCGACCTCCCCTTGCGGGGAGGTAAACAACAGCGCCGCGGGTCCCAGACGGACCCGCGGCCGGTTTTTTTGGAGCCTTCATGTCGCTGCGCAACGTCGCCATCATCGCCCACGTCGATCACGGCAAGACCACGCTGGTCGACCGGCTGCTGCACCAATCCGGCGCGTTCCGGGAGAACCAGCGCGTGGCCGAGCGCGCGATGGATTCCAACGAGCTCGAGCGCGAGCGCGGCATCACCATCCTGGCCAAGGTGACCTCGATCCTCTGGCACGGCACGCGCATCAACATCGTCGACACGCCGGGACACGCCGATTTCGGCGGCGAGGTCGAGCGCATTCTCAACATGGTCGACGGCGTGATCGTCCTGGTCGATGCCGCCGAAGGCCCGATGCCGCAGACCAAGTTCGTGGTGTCGAAGGCCCTGAAAGTCGGGCTTGAGCCGATCGTGGCCATCAACAAGGTGGATCGGCACGACGCGCGGCCAACCGCGGTGGTCAACGACGTGTTCGACCTGTTTGCCGCGCTCGATGCCAGCGAGGAGCAGCTCGACTTTCCGATTCTCTACGGCTCCGCCAAGCAAGGCTGGATGGCGGCGCATCCGGCCGGACCCAGGCAGGACATGCAGCCCCTGTTCGATCTCGTGCTGCGCCATGTGGCACCGCCGGCGATCGAGGAGGGGCCGCTGCGCATGCTCGGCACGATCCTCGAAGCCAACCCGTATCTCGGCCGCATCGTCACCGGACGCATTCGCTCGGGCTCGATCCGGCCCAACCAGATCGTCAAGGTGCTGGATCGCGCCGGCAGCCTGGTCGAGGAGGGCCGCGTCTCCAAAGTGCTGGCGTTCCGCGGGCTCGAGCGCACCGGCGTCGAGGAGGCGTCCGCCGGCGACATCGTCGCCGTCGCCGGCCTGCCCAAGGCCACCGTATCGCACACCTTGTGCGCGCCGGAAGTGGTCTATCCGCTGCCGGCGCAGCCGATCGATCCGCCCACCCTCGCCATGGCGTTCCGCGTCAACGATTCGCCGCTTGCCGGCACCGAAGGCGACAAGGTGACGAGCCGCATGATCCGCGAGCGGCTGCTGCGCGAGGCCGAGGGCAATGTGGCGCTGCGGATCGAGGAAGCGGCCGACAAGGATGCGTTCGAGGTGGCGGGACGCGGCGAGCTGCAGCTCGCCATCCTGATCGAGACCATGCGCCGCGAGGGCTTCGAGCTCGGCATGTCGCGGCCGAAAGTGCTGTTCGAGCGCGGCCCGGGGGGCGAGCTCGAGGAACCGATCGAGGAGGTCACGATCGACGTCGATGAGGAATTCTCCGGGATCGTGGTGCAAAAATTGTCCGAGCGCCGCGCCGAGCTCGTGGACCTGCGGCCCTCCGGCGGCGGACGCCTGCGGCTCGTGTTCCATGCGCCGACCCGCGGATTGATCGGCTACCAGGGCGAGCTGCTTTCGGACACGCGCGGGACGGCGGTGCTCAACCGGGTGTTTCACGCCTATGCGGCCTACAAGGGCGAGATCGAGGGCCGCCGCACCGGCGTGCTCATCTCCAACGGCGACGGCCAGGCGGTCGCCTACGCGCTGTGGAACCTGGAGGACCGCGGTCCGATGATGATCGAGCCGGGCACGCGGGTCTATCGCGGCATGATCGTGGGCGAGCACAGCCGCGGCAACGATCTCGTCGTCAACGTGCTCAAGGGCAAGAAGCTCACCAACATCCGGGCCGCCGGCAAGGACGAGAACGTGCTGCTCACCCCGCCGCTGCGGATGACGCTGGAAAAGGCGCTGGCCTATATCGCCGACGACGAGCTCGTCGAGGTCACGCCGAAATCGATCCGGCTGCGCAAGAAGATGCTCGACGAGAGCCAGCGCCGGCGCCAGGAAATCAGAGATCAGAAGTCAGAAATCAGAGGTCAGAAGGAGTTCTCGGGAACCTCCGGCTTTTGACTTCCGACTACTGCGTCTTGGCCGGGTGCGCGGCCAAAAACTTGGTGACGATCGGCGCCCAGATCGGGATCGCCTTGGGGACGTCGACGAAAAAGTGCCCGTTGTCCTCGAACGCCGGCAGCAAGTGATATTCGACGTCCGCGCCGGCCGCACGGCACGCCTCGAACATGGGCTTCGACACCTGGGGCGGGAAGTAGAGGTCGTTTTGCGTGTAAATCCATAGCATTGGGATACGCGCCGTACGGCAGAACTCGGCCGCGACCTCGATCAAGCGCTCGGGCGCATGTGGATTCTCTCGGCAAGTGCGCCCGCCGGCAAAATTGATCATCGCCCGCAATCCGGGCGGATTTTGACTCGCGAGCGCCAGGGAGCCGAAGCCGCCGGCCGACTGGCCCATGACGACGACGTCGCCGCCCTCAATGAAGGGCTGGGCGGTCATGAAACCGAGGGCGACGGTGTCCGCTTCGGCCACCGCCATCCCGGCTTCGCGGAATTGCGGGTCATCGCAGGGAGCAACCTCTTCGTAAAATGGGCCGCCGGTGTCGCCGTGGCCCGGGCGTTGCGGGGCCACGACCGCATATTTCCGCTCGGCGAACCACTCTGCGGCGGCATTGAACTCCAGCAACGGGAAATAGATGCGCTCAAGCTCATTCCGCGTCGTTCCGTGGTTCATGAGTACCAGCGGAAACGGCCCCTCCCCCGGCGGCCGGAACACCGTCGTCTGCATCGGCACGGCCGGATCCTGGGAGGGCAACAGCCAAAGCTGGCGCCGGGACTCGCCAGCCTCGAGATCGACCGGTCCCGGCATCAGCACGACCGGCCCGGCGACCACGCCGGCCGCCAGCGACAGCCCGATCAGCACGCCGGGCACCACACGCCGCATCCATTTCTTCATCGACCCACCTCGGCCGCGCCTCCCCGCACCCCTTTGCACCGAGCCCGGCAGTGGTGCATCCGTGCAACGGTCCTCGACATCGTTAACTCTTGGTTAACACAACACTTGAATAAGCCCCGCCCACTTTGCTTCAATCCGGTCATGAGTACCGCCCTCATCGAGATTCGCCGGGCCAAGCCCGTCGACGCCGTGGCCGTCGCGGAGACCCACGATGACGCCTGGCGTACGGCATATCGCGGCATCATCCCCGGCGCGGAACTCGAGAAGCTGATCAGCCGGCGCGGACCGGCCTGGTGGGAAGCCGCCATCCGCAAGGGCAGCCGCGTCGCGCTCCTGATGTTCGCCGAGCGCATCGCCGGTTACGCCAATTACGGCCGCAACCGCGCCCGCAGCCTCACCTACGACGGCGAGATCTATGAACTCTACTTGCGGCCGGAATTCCAGGGCCTGGGCTTCGGCCGCCGGCTGTTCACCGCGACCCGGCGCGATCTCGCCCAGAGCGGCTTGCGCAGCCTGGTGATCTGGGCGCTGTCCGACAACGATTCGGCCGTCGAGTTCTATCGCGCGCTCGGCGGCCGCGCGGTTGCGCGTTCCTCCGAGCGCTTCGGCGACAAGACGCTCGACAAGGTGGCGTTCGCCTGGCAGGCCTGAGCCGTCCGGCAGCACGTCATCGCCCGGCTTGTCCGGGCGACCCAGTAACCCCGGTCCATAAGATTCAGCGCAGGATTCCCAGGGCGGTGGATACTGGGTGGCCCGCATGCGCGGGCCATGACATCGATGACTGTGCCTCATCACGAGATCGTACCCACATTCGGTGCGGCAAGACCGGCGAGCGCGCACGCCGCCCGGACCGTGTTGGCCAAGAGACAGGCGATCGTCATCGGGCCCACCCCTCCCGGCACCGGCGTGATCGCCGCCGCGACCTCGCACGCTTCCGCGAAGGCGACATCGCCGACGAGCCGCGGCTTGCCGCCCGGCCCGGCGATGCGGTTCTGGCCGACGTCGATGACGATCGCCCCCGGCTTGATCCAGTCTCCTCGCACCATCTCTGCGCGCCCCGCCGCAACATACAGCAGGTCGGCGCGGCGGCACACTGCCGGAATTTGTCGCGTCCGCGAGTGGGCGATGGTCACGGTCGCGTTCTCGGCGAGCAGCAGCTGGGCGAGCGGCCTGCCGACGATGTTGGAGCGACCGACCACCACGGCCTCGCAGCCCGCAAGCGAGGGCGAAACCGTCTTGGTCAGCACGATGCAGCCGAGCGGCGTGCAGGGAACGAGCGCCGGCAGGCCGATGGCGAGGCGCCCGGCGTTGAGGGGGTGAAAGCCGTCGACGTCTTTTTCGGGATCGATCGCGGCGATCACGGCCTTGGCGTCGATCTGCGCGGGCAGCGGCAGCTGCACCAAAATGCCGTGCACGGCCGGATCGGCATTGAGCCGCCCGATCAGCGCCAGCAGCTCGCGCTCCGGGACCCCGGCCGGCAGCCGGTGATCGAAGGAGCGCATTCCGGCCGCGACGGTGTGGCGGCTCTTGCTGCGCACATAGGCGGCGCTCGCCGGATCCTCGCCGACGAGCACGACGGCAAGGCCGGGGACCAGCCCGTGCTCGGCGCCGAGCCGGCGCACCTCGGCGGCGATCTTCGCCCGCAGGTCCGCCGCGATCGCCTTGCCGTCGATGATCCGCGCCCCCATCCCCTTGCCCCGCCTCGACCACCCCGGCCGTCAAAGCTCGCGAACGATCCGGTCCAGGCGCGCGGCCAGCGCCGCCCCATCCCCGTCGACCTTGATTCGCTTGAGCCGCGCGCCCGCGCCCGCCTCCAGATGCACGTCGCGGGCCGCCACTGCGAGCTGTTTGGCGAGCAGGCCGATGAGCGCCGCATTGGCCCCGCCTTCGCTCGGCGCCGCGCGCACCCGCGCCTGGAGCACATTGCGGCCGTCCGCGAGCGTGCCGACGCCCTCGATCGCATCGCGGCCGCCCTTGGGGGTGAGGCGAACACTCAGGCGCAGGCCGTCCGCGACCGCGATCCAGGGAGGCCCTGCCATCGCCTTACGGGACGTAAGGATAGATGTAGCGGATGATGACTTCCTGGATGAAATAGATGATCAGGATGAGGATGACGGGGGAGATGTCGATGCCGCCGAGATGCGGCAGCACCGCGCGGATCGGGCGCAGCGCCGGCTCGGTGATGCGGTAGAGGAAATCGGCGATCATCGCCACCGCCTGGTTGCGGGTGTTGACGACCCCGAACGCGATCAGCCACGACAGGACGGCGGCGGCGATCAGCAGCCAAATGTAGATCTGCAGCACGAGGAGAATGACGTCGAGGAGCGCGCGCATTCGGGTCCGGCCTGAGCGGGGCGACGCGAACATGTAGCGGGGTTGTGTCCCGCAAACAAGCGCTCCGGTGCGGGTTTCTGTGCGCCGCGGAGCGCGCGCTTGACACCCGGTGACCCCCGCCGTACATGGCCGCACTCGCTTGCGCCGCGCCCTGTTGCGCTTCGCCGCCGGTTTTGCGGCGTCGAAACCGATCGAGTTCTTGATCTTTGCGGCGGGCGACGACATTTTGCGCGGAAAGCGACCGGGGCCGTAGCTCAGTTGGGAGAGCGCCGCAATCGCACTGCGGAGGTCAGGGGTTCAAATCCCCTCGGCTCCACCAATAAAATCAATAACATCTCGATATCCAGGCGCACGAGCAATTCGGTCGGGTAAGCGCCGGGTAAGCAGTCGAGGCGACTTCCTGAACCTGCATGAGCCTCGACGGACTTTAATTGCGGACCTCGATCGAGCCGCGCCAGTGGAGCAACGACCGCGGGCTTCACCTGTTCGAATGCTCCCACTGCCATTCCGAAAAGTTCGATGGGTCGAGTGGTTTCAGCAACGATCCTTTCGGCCAGTTCCGCCAATCTGGATTGAACAGTTTCATGAGCTTGGTCGCAGAGATGACAGAGTCCGCCTCCCAAGGGATGCCGTTCGCCGCACCCACATTCCGCCTGTTCAGCTCGGCGGCAATTCCATACGCCGACATCCCTGCCTGGTGCAGCTCGCTCAGGTGCGGGGTGACGCCATCGATGAACCAGTGGTGGACGGAGCCCCAGTACGGCGGTTCTATCGGGCCAATAGCCCGGACAGGCATTAGGCTTGCGGCCCGAACAATGGCAGGGGCGCAGATCACCGACGCCGAAGCGGCAAGGATGAGACCTCGCCGGGTGATCCCAGTGCGCCCGTGGGAAGGATTTTGGGGAAGCATTGAACCCTCCATTGATGATGGAGGGCTGGCGAGATTCCGCTAGGTTTGCCGCCGATCGACGGCCACATCCCACCTCGCGTGGAGACCACCTTGCCGCGGAATGGCAGGTTGGTGAAGGCGCCAGCCCTCGTCTTGATGCAGAGAGCAAGATACGCCTGCAGTTATCAAAATCAAGACGACTACAATCCTCAATAAATGCCCCGAATATTCTGGACCGGGCTCCCCCGTGGCGTCGATCCATAAGATCGAACAGGCGGCTGGACAGACATATTTGGCACTAAAGGATTTGACGTTGAAAGAGATGGCCTTGGTAGTGGCCGGGGCCCAGATCACTGATGCCAAGGTGGCATAGCTACGGCGCTTGTGACTGCACAGCTGGTTCTCGTGGCTTGGCTGTGAATGAAACCCATGTTGAAGTTGGTAAATTGCTTGCTCTTCTTAGGTTCTATACGTTCATAAATAGTGCGAGTATTCGAATCTATATGCGTCCCGCTTGGCGCACTGTGATCGCAACGGATTCCTATGTCTTTAACAGCAAACGAGGAGGAATTTCTGATCGAAAAATTTGTTATCATGACATTGTCAAAACCTCCCTTACTCCAAGAGGTATTCTCAATTGTGACATATCGCTCGGGATGATCAAGTTGCTCTCTGTCCCGTTGATCTCTTTCTCGTTGCTCTCCGAGCTGCTTTTCAAAGGCCCGTCGCTTATCTTCAACTTGCTTTGCCAGAGCATCCCTGGCCAGTTGATAATCCCGATTATTGGAGTCAAGGGACGCCAACCGAGTGTAAAGGTCATAACGAGACTCGAGTGCTGTCGTTGTTTTTAGCAGTGCCTTAAGTTGCTCGATATCGGCCTTTTTCTTCGCTTCTACCTCGGCTTGACGTTGCGCGGCCCGAGCGGCCTCCTCTGCTCGATGCTTGGCGAGCCAATCGTCCTCGGCCGCCTGAAGCCTAATCTTAAGCTTAGCTGCATCGGCGGCCTTTCTCTCCACCCAGACTTTAGGATCAGTTATCGACGATTTCGCAGCAATATCTCTATCGGCCGCATCCTCAAATCCAGCAGTTCTAGCAGCTTCATCCGCCTCCCGCGCCCGTTGGGCGGGTTCACCAGCCGCAAGGAGAGCAACGCCCGCCGAAAACAGAGAAAGAGCCAGTGTGGACGCGCTCAGAATATACCGTGTCCGATCATCGATAGGTCCCGCTTTGAAGAATAGAAATGCGAACATAAGACTGATCACCGCGATGATGACACAAGCAAGCCTAAGGCCCCTGAGCTGAGCATCGTCGGCGATATAGATACCCCAAATCGACATCCAAACCAGAATCAACACGAGAGCGGCCAATGCAAAATGAGTCCAAGACTTACGCATTTTTTTAATTAGAAACGTGACGATTGTTAGCAAGACAGTCGCGAATACTAATGCTGCAACAAATTCAAGCACCTGTTGCGCCCCAAAGGCGGGCACCATCGTTGGCAGCGATGCAAGTATCTCGATCAGTTTGACGGTGCCGACAAGTAGTGCGGCAGCTACCAGCACACCCAGTACTGTTTTTCGGCGGTCGGCCCGGGAGGCGGCCCATTGTTCGGGATGGTCCTGCTTCCATTGCGAACGGCGGTTGATCGATCCGGCGGCAACAATGGCCAGAAAGATCACGATGAACAGCAGTAACCACACGATAATCCCCCTTCCCCATTGACCCGCGCTCGCAGGGAAGCCCGTGGGCGAAGACGTGTCGCTCCCGCCAATTCATCGGCGGGACGAGAAGCTAACCCTCGGGCGAGGCCGTCTAGCTCGGCTGCTCGCCCCGCCACGAGATCAATAATATCCCCCACCGCTGCTTTGTTCAATATATCGAGGTGCGTATTTTGTACAAGTCGGTTCGGCTTCCCGCATGGACCTGCGGGACGTATTCGCCGGGAATCTGCGCCGCCTCCGTCATGCGAAGAGGCTTTCGCAAGACGACCTCGCCTACGAGGCTGAGATGAGCAGGAGCTACCTTAGCCAGCTCGAAAAAGGCGCCTTCTACGCGAGCCTAAAGATCGTAGGGAAGGTGGCTGCCGTGCTCGGGGTCGAGCCGGCCGAGCCAACGATAGGCACGCGCCAGCGTACCGGCCAGGCTTGGGTCCCAACAGCGTTTCGTCAGAGCTGTTCTTGGCCTGCGGTCCCGCGTCAGTTCAGCGGCCCTCGTCCATAAAGCACGGCCGAGCCAGGCTCACTGGATCACCCAATGAATGGCCGGCCCTGTATGGCATTTCCGCTATGGATCGAAAAGCGGACGGGCGAGCGCCTGTCCGGAAGGTCCGAGAAGGGCCAACAGCAGAAGTCAACGGACCTTATTCAATCACTTCGTCGGCGCGGCCGAGCAGCATCGCTGGCATTTCGAGGCCGAGCGCTTTCGCAGTCTTGAGATTGATACTCAGATCGAATTTGGTCGGCTGGAAAAACGGGATATCTCCCGGATTCGCACCTTTAAGAATTTTATCGATGAGGTTGGCGAGGCGGCGAAACATCTCCGCCTGATCAATCGAATAAGCCATCAGTCCGCCACCTTCCACAAATTCGCGGAACGGATAAATTGTGGGAATCCGGCCTTTCGCTGCCAATTCGACAATTGTCGCTCGATAGGTGACATGTTCAGGTTCTTCAGATACCATGAACGCATCCACACGATCTTGTCCTATCGATGTGAAGACGCGCTGGTACTCTGCCTCGTTAAAAGCGGCGCCCAGCATAGCAGGCGACAACACAATTCCCGCCCGTTTGGCCACCTCTCGCGCTGCCGCACCTCTTATATCTTCCCAGTATGGTCGCGATGCAAGGTAACCGACGGTGGACAGTTTTGGCATCGCCTCGACCAGGAGTCCCATACGTTTTCCAATTATTTCGTATCCCCCAGCGATAGTAACGCCTGTGATGTTGCCGCCCGGCCGCGCGATGCTTGGCACAAGTCCTTGGGCAATCGGATCGAACATGATCGTCACAATCGGGATTGTCGTCGTCGCCTTTTTGAAGTCTAACGAGAGAGGAGCGCCCAACGTTAAAATCAAGTCGGGATGCGTGTTGACGACATCGCGGGCCAGTTCGGCATAGCGTTCGGGTCGCCCTTCTCCAGAGTACCGTTCCACCCCGAGGTTTTGGCCCTCGACGTAGCCAAGGCGACTTAGCTCCTCGAAAAAAGCGCGGTAATACGGTCTACCGCTCACGCTTATTTCGCTGACTTTGGCCGAAGGCAAAACGAAAGCGATCCGCTTCATCCTCGCCGGTTGCTGCGCTCGGGCCGCGAGTGGCCACGTAGCCGCGGTACCAAGTGCCGCAATGAAGTCGCGCCGTCTCATTGGTCCCCCTGAAGGAATGCTGCCCTGGACATCCGAAGCCTAACACTTTGTGGCAGCGCGGCGAGTGGGAAAGCGCAAACGAGTCGGCCATCGACCCTGCAGCCCAATGTCCGAGTTGGGTCAAAGACGGCGGTCGCAACATGTCCGCAATGAGTCCGCTTTCCCCCCGATAGCGGAAGAATCCAGGAGCGGCCTGGCGCCGCGGCTCCATGAACGTTGCTTCACGCCTCCCAGCCAGCAGCCGGGCCATCTCGTTAGCGGAACTGTGCGCCAGAGCAGGATGCCCCTAGGCGTCCTCGGGGATCTGCACGATCACCGCGGTTCGCCCGCTGTCAGCATTGAACACCTCGACCGTGACCACGCATTCGGCTCGTGGGTCGTCAAGAACGATAACGCTCACGCGGACCTGCGCACGCGACCCGGGGGCAACAGCGGACGCGTCCGGATGGAAGTCGTGGAAAACGGACGCCCCCGATGGGAGCCGAAGCGTCGTCCCCTCGGTTAACGGCTCGGATCT
>WNGD01001624.1_pt1 | contig 24236 bp, 23 predicted proteins | sample 5400671 | NCBI WGS metagenome assembly WNGD01 (sample SAMN13153369, study PRJNA577476) | soil metagenome | isolation source: 40 cm soil or saprolite under grassland replicate 2 | place: USA:California | collected 2016-06-15
CCCGACCGTGCCGAACGCGCCGTAGGTGTTCACCAAATCGAGTCTCGTGAACGCCGTATTCATCATCTGGCGGTGCGAGACGAGATTCAGCACTGGAGCGATGCTCAAATACGCAACCAGAATCGACAACGCGACGGCGACGGCGTTGTTGATTCGCGACGGCTGCGACTGCTGCGCCGCCTCCTCGGCGCGCACGACAAGCCGCTTTGGCAAGACGTGCCGGAGCAAAGTGTCATCGAAGCAGGCAAGAAACGGAATGATCGTGAGATAATTTAGAAACGAAAGGTTTCCGCTGATAATGAGGAACAACTGGAATAGAACCAGCAGCGCGCCGGCGATGTGGCGCGCGGTTCGCGGCCCGAAAGAAAACCACGGCACGATCAGCTCAACAAAGTGGTTCCAAAGCGTTTCCGTTTCGTGAAACCATTGCGGCGCAAAATGCAGATAGCGACTAATCGGGTTCGGGATCGGCTGCGTTTCGTAGTGATAAAACATGCAGGTCAGATCGCGCCAGCACTCGTCGCCACGAATCTTGATCAGTCCGGCGCCGACCATGATGCGGAAGCCAAGCCAACGGAAAAGCCAGATCACTAAAATCGGCGGCCGGCACTTTGGAAACGGCCGTCCATCGAGCAACGGACAGAGAAAGATCGACAAAAACCCGGTTTCAAGCAGCTGAATTTCCCAACCGTACCCGTACCAAATCTGGCCGATGTGAACGATCGACATGTACATCGCCCAAAGCACCGCCAGTAGGATTGCGTTTGCGTAGCCGCCAAGAACGACGAGTGAAAGCGCGAAGCCGACCCAGGCGAAGATCGACATCCCCTGATCGGTACAACCGAACCAAAACAGCGTCGGCAATTGCAACATTCCTTCCGTCCGCGAACCGAGTTGCGAATGAATGTTGTAAAGAAAATCATGCGCCGGAGTTAGACCACTTCGGCCAACCAGTGGCACCAATTGTCCGGCCGCGACTAGAAATGCAATCGCATAAATGAATCCGAGCAGCCGCAGGATAATGAATCGCGTCAGCCAATAAGAATTTCCGCGCGCGAAAAATTTTTGGATAGAACCGGCGACGTCATTCATCGGAGGCAGTATCCAATTTCATAAACGCGTGTCATCCCGAGGTGCAAAGACGCCAAGGATCTCCCAAATGCGCATGCGATCACGCACGTTACACAAACCGCAATTCGGACGTCAGCGTCTTTTTGCGAGATTCCTCGCTGTCGCTCGAAATGACAACGCGAACAAATCAAATCAGGTTTTAGTCACGTTGACACTTTCCGCGAAGCGATTCAACTTTGCAGCCTTCACGCCAGGGTAGCTCAGCGGTAGAGCAGGGGACTCATAAGCCCTTGGTCGGGAGTTCGATTCTCCCCCCTGGCACTCCCCTACTCTTTCTTTTTAGAGATATAGGGCGCGAGATCTTTCGCGCTTCCGCGCAGGGTGGCCATGAAGCAAACGCCGTTCTGTTCCTTCACCACGCCCGCCCAATGTTCCTGTTCAATGGGCCGCCAGCCCGAGAATTCGCGCGCCTTCCCAGTTTTTGCATCGCGCTCGGCGGGAAACAGAAAAAACTGCATTTTCTTTTCCACGACCCAGACTTGCCCGACGCGCTGGCCTTCTTCGTCGTCGAAAACGCGGCAGCCGAGCGTCTTCAGTTCGGCGAATTCCGGCGGCACATCGTAGTGAACCAGGCGATGCTTCATGAAAAAGAAATCACCAAGCGCGCCGGCATCTGTTTTCACCGGATCGAGCATCATGGCGTGAGTCGAACTCGCGGTAGTCAGTAAACGGCGCGCGGTCGGTTCGCCCGGAAATCGATTCATTCGATCGACCAACTGAAAGATCACAACGACGGCGATGACTAGGATAGCAATGCCGGTCGCGAGGAACGCAGGATTCTGCGCGTATTTTTTCCATGGAAGCCGCGTCGGCGCGATGAACGTGTCAGTTGGAATCCAATCGGTAATCTCCTGCGGGATCGGAATTGCCTGAACGAGTGCAGTCGCCGCCTTGTCGAAATCTTGCTGAATCGCAAACGCTTCGGTCTTGCGCGCGCGATGAAGCGCCATCCGGAGAGCGCGATCATCCACGCGTTCCTCGCGAATCGGTGCACAGTGCAGTAGCATTTTTTCCCGCCGCGAAAGTTTGACCGGGCTCATGTTTGGGTCGCAGGAAAGGTGCTGTCCAACCAAGCTTGAAATTGACGGCGCCCATCACAGAGTAGTTTCGACAACTCCGGGGGCTTTAGTTCGGTGACCGACAGCAAGTCGCGATAATTAAATTCGTCGAGATAAAAAAGCGCGAGCGCGGTGCGTTGCGGATCGGGTGCGCCGGAAATCCAGGCCGCCAATTGTTGAGGCTCGAGCTTTTCGATCTGCGACGGCGCCCAAGCCGCAAGCTCGTCCTGTTCAAGATCGACATCTTCGGCGTGCAAGCCTTGCTCGCCCGCTTCGAGACAACGCCAGCGCGCATCGAGAAAAAACCAGAGCCGATTGCGCGGCGCCTCGCCGGCGGCGGCTTGCTGGGCCGCTTCGCGCAGAGTGGCGTGAAAAACTTCCTGCGCCTTCGCTGCATCAGCCAGCATTAGAAAACAGAAGCGGTAAAGCTGGAGCAGATCTTGTTTTTCTTCGGCCACGCGGACTTCTTTCCCAAAGCGCCAATGTTACGCGCCTCGGGTAGATCGCAACGAAAACATGCTAGAGACCGTAACCGTCGCCCTCTAAGCCGCGCCTGATCCGACGCGTTGACGACCCAAGCGGCTACAGTTTTTCCAGCCGCCGCGCGACCTCCTCCGCGTTATCGCGGCTATTGAAAGCCGATATTCGGAAATAACTTTCACCCTGCGCCCCAAATCCGCTTCCCGGCGTGACGACCACATTAATTTCGCACAGCATCCGGTCGAACATTTCCCAACTCGTTAAGCCCTTGGGCGTCTTGACCCAAATGTAAGGGGCATTCGTGCCGCCATAAACGTGCAGACCGATTTTTTCGCACGCCTCGCGCAAGATTTTGGCGTTGCCCATGTAATGCTCAATCAGTGCGCAACATTGCTTTCGGCCCTGATCTGAATACAACGCTTCCGCTCCGCGTTGCACTGGATAGCTGACGCTGTTCGCTTTCGTGGTCCAGCGCCGATGCCAAAGTGGATGGAGCCGCAATTTTTTCCCGGAATCCGTACGAGCGAGCAACCTCTTCGGCATCACCGTGAAACCGCAACGCACCCCGGTGAACCCGCCGATCTTGGAAAAACTGCGCAACTCAATCGCACATTCGTGCGCGCCGTCGATCTCAAAAATAGAATGCGGAATTTTTGGATCGGAAATATAAGCTTCGTAAGCGGCGTCGAACAAAATGAGTGCATCATGCTGACGCGCGTAATCAACCCAGCGCTCGAGCTGATCGCGCGTTGCTACCGCGCCGGTCGGATTGTTGGGAAAACAAAGATAAACAAGATCGACATGTTCTTGAGGAGGCTCGGGCACGAAATTGTTTTCGGCCGTGCACGGCAAGTAAACAATCCCTTCGTAACTCCCATCTTTTCGCGCCGCGCCGGTATGACCGGCCATCACGTTGGTGTCGACATAGACCGGATAAACCGGATCGGTGATCGCGACTTTGTTTTGGTCGCCGAGAATATCGAGGATGTACCCGCAATCGCATTTCGAACCGTCGGAAACAAAAATTTCGTCGGCAGCGATGTCGATCTTGCGATCGCGGTAATCGTGCTGCGCGATTGTCGATCTTAGAAATTCGTAACCTTGCTCCGGCCCGTAGCCACGAAATGTTTCGCGGTGCCCAAGTTCTTCGACCGCGCGTTTCATCGCTTCGATCGCTGCGCGAGGGAGCGGCTCGGTTACGTCGCCGATACCGCAGCGAATTAAACGCTCGGCTGCTTTCGGTTCCTTTTCGCAGAATTCGCGGACCCGCCGCGCAATCTCTGGGAAGAGATAACCCGCCTGAAGTTTTAAATAATTTTCGTTCAAGTAAGCCATGATTATTATTCAGGTCCTCTCGTCCAAAGCGTGTAGGCGGAGCCACGCAACGCAGCAAAATCCATCGGATAGAAATGATCCTTTACCAAGACCTGTTCAAACATTGGTGTCGGCACATAAGCGCTGACTTGAATGACATACTTCGCCTCTGCCAGTTCACGCTGCAACGATTCGGGAAGTTCGCTTGGCCAGTTACCGTGTCGAGCATGCGTATCGAGCTCAAAAAAAAGAGAGCGTCCGAAATAACCGGCGCCGCGGTAGGCAATGGTTGGATCCTGGGGACTGATTACCCGGTCGGGAGTTCGCCGCGCGAAATCAACGGCAGTCTCGTATTTTTCATCGCCACATCGGAGAAACAGCAGCGCCAGATCTCGATCAACCTGAATAAGGAATGAACAAAGAATTGCCAGCGCAAGACCGTTTGCGGCCAGAAAACTTCGCCATCCGCGCAGCCCCGCCATCCATTCCCAAATCGAACCCAACTTGACTACGAAGAGGGCCGTCATGGCGAGATAGCCGAAAAGCAGCGAACTGTAACCGCCGCCGCTCTTGCCGGTCGTCCAGATTGACACGGGAACCAAAACCGCGATTGCGGACCAACTCCAGCGCTCTCGTTCATCCATCCGCCCCCGTGAAAGAAAACTGGCGAAGAGGCCGACAAAGACAATGGGAAAGGTCGCAAGGAGATAGCCGCTGATCAGTGGCACGTGCCCGTAATTAACCTCAATCGAACCTGGGACTGTTACCATCGCGTGAAAAACTTGTGGCCAGATGAAACGAATTGTCCCGAGTGTTACCAAAATCGACATCGCTGGGATCAGCGACGTGAAGAGATTCTGCAATCCGCGTTTCCAGATTAAAACGTAGACAATTGGGATAAGCGCAAATGCGGCGCTCGTTTGCTTGAAAAGGACTGCGCAAACGAACAACCCAATCGCGCACACGGAACGCAACCATGAATCTCGGCGCTCCGCCCAAAGGCAAAGACCGCCTACGGCGAAAAGCGCGGCAATGCAGTCGGGCTGTGCAGAAAGAAAAATGAGGTTCGTGCGCAGGTTGATTCCGAGAAAAAGAACGAAGGCCATGAACCAATATTTTCTGGACGGGCCGCGACACAGAATTGCGCTCAGCAAGAGAGCCAGCGCAAAAGCAAAAATTGAGAATCCGATCCGACCGGCAAGCAAATTGAGTCCAGTGACCCGAAAAATCTCCGCAAGAAAAACTGTGAGGAGCGGGCCGTACATATGAGTGGCGTGGCCGGCTTCATATAAAGGCAATCCGGCATTGAGCCGCATGGCTTCCATGGCAATGGCCGGTTCCCACGGACTTACGGCGAGTCGTTCTGTCAGCCTGACAACGACAGCAAACAGCGTGATCGAACCAAGTAGCGCGATCACGATCAAGAACGCGATTCGCGCGACCAAGGGCGGGTTCAGTGCGCTACGATCCGTAATTTTTCGCCACCGCGTCCCAATTGACCACGTTCCACCAAGCCTGGATGTAATCGGGCCGGCGGTTTTGGTAATTCAGATAGTAAGCGTGTTCCCAAACATCGAGACCGAGGATCGGCGCGTTTCCGTCCATCAACGGGCTGTCCTGGTTCGGAGTGGAAATCACTTCTAACTTGCCGCTTTTGTTTTTGATCAACCACGCCCAGCCGCTGCCGAATCGGCCAACACCGGCGGCGGAGAATTTCTCTTTGAACTGGTCGAACCCGCCGAAAGTCGATTTGATATCATCCGAGAGTTTGCCCTTCGGCTCGCCGCCCGCTTTCGGGCCCATGATTTTCCAGAAAAACGAGTGATTGGCGTGGCCACCGCCGTTGTTGCGCACGACAGTGCGAATGTCTTCCGGAACGGAATTCAAATCGCGAATCAGATCTTCCACCGATTTCTTTTCCAGATCGGCTTTGCCTTTGATCGCGTTGTTAACGTTAGTGATGTAAGCCTGATGATGCTTGGTATGATGGATCTCCATCGTCCGCGCGTCGATATGCGGCTCGAGCGCGTTGTAATCGTAAGGTAATTTCGGTAATTCGTAAGCCATAATAAACACGTTAGGCCGCGAGTAATGGCGGTCAATCGTCAGCCGCCGAGAAGAGGTCGATCTCTTACGGACGACTCGGGTCAATTCTAGCTGGACTGATAAAAACCTGGCTGCGTGATGAAGCCGTTTCGGTAATTCACGTAGGTCGCGAGCGCGAGGAGCGGGAAATTTTGGCGATACATGTCGTATTTGAGATAAAAGACGCCCGGAAATCCGGTGCCGGTGATTTCAGGCTCGTCCCACGAACCATTCGACTTTTGCGAACTCAAAAGAAAACGCAGGCCGCGTTGGATGCTTGTCCGATCGAGATCGCCGCAGGCGCAAATTCCCATGATCGCCCACGCGGTCTGAGACGCGGTACTCACGCCAATTCCTTTCATCGCCGGATTTTCGTAAGTTGCGCACGTCTCGCCCCAGCCACCATCGTCATTTTGGCAGCTCTCCAGCCAATCACGTCCGCGTAGAATCCAATCCTGGGTCATGTCGTGCCCGATGGCGCGCAGTCCTCGGAGCACCTGCCACGTCCCGTAAATGTAATTGACGCCCCAGCGACCGTACCACGAACCGTCCGCTTCCTGCGTTTCAATCAAATAGTGAATCGCATGCCGGACGCAACGCGCCTTCGGATTGAACCTGATGTAGCCGAGCAACTCCAGCGTGCGCGCGGTCAGATCGCTGCAAGTTGGATCGAGAATCGCGTTGTGATCCGCGAACGGCATGTCTTCCAGCCAGGGTGTCGTGACATTTTTATCGAACGCAGCCCAGCCGCCATCGCGGCATTGGAAACTAAGTTGCCAATCGAGCGCCCGCCGAAAGGTTTTTTCGAGTTCCGATCCATTTTCCGACTTAACGAGTCGCAACGCCATCAACACCATCGCGGTGTCGTCGACATCGGGATAATAAACGTTATTGTATTCAAAGGCCCAGCCGCTCGCCTCCGGGTGTGAGTTGTTGAAAGCCCAATCGCCGCGAATCCGCACTTCCTTGTCGAGCAGCCATTTCGCTGCGCGGCGCAGCGCGGGATCCTCCGCCGTCAGGCCGGACTCCGCCAACGAGATTAGATTAATCGCCGTGTCCCAGATCGGTGACATGCACGGTTGAATGCGAAAATCGTCGGGATCATCAACAAACAAGCCAGCGAAATCCTGCGCTGCTTTTTTGTAGGCTGGGTGCTCTTTTGAATAACCGAGAACACGCAGCGCGATCAGACAGTTGAGCATCGCCGGATAAACGGCGGCTAAACCGTCGCTGCCTTGCCCGATTCGCTCCAACATCCAGCGCTCCGCTTCCTCAAGCGCACGTTTCCGCGTCGGACGGATTCGCAGCGGATGCAACATTTTCAAAACATCGTTGAGACGAAGGAAAAAATTGCGCCAGGTCCAAAAACGTTCGCTCCGCGGCAAACGCAGATCGCTCTGTTCGGTGCCGAGTGGATAAAGCTCATGCAATTGTTTGTTGCCCGGCAATGAACGCGTTGGTTTGAAATGATTGATGATGGCGAGCGGAATCAGCATCGCCCGGCTCCAGGACGACATTTTGTAGATGTGGAACGGGGCCCAGCTCGGCAGCAAAATCATTTCGACCGGGATGGTCGGCAGATATTTCCACGGAAATTGGCCAAGCAACGCGAGGTAGAGTTTGCTGAAGGTATTCATCCGCGGGATGCCGCCGCGGCGGAGAATGTTTTCGCGCGCTTTGCGCATGAACGGCAGATCCATCGAATAACCGGCCAACTTGAGAGCGAAATAGCCTTTGACCGATGCATTGATCTCGCTCGGGCCGCCGAAATAAACATTCCAGCCCCCATCCGGCAGCTGCCGTTTCAAAATGTGACGCGCACAGCGTTCCTGAAGAGAAACGTCGATCTCGCGCAGCCAGTGCATGAAAAGCACGAAGTCCGAGCAAAGGGTGCTGTCGACCAGCAATTCGCCGCGCCAATGGCCGTCCGGACGTTGTTGCCGCAACAGGTTTTGCTGCGCCCGCGCAATTGCATCGGCGATCTCGCCATCAGCCGCCAAATACGGTTCGGCCCGCTCCGGAGCTGCGCTTGGTAACGCGATGACGTTTCGTAACGAACTCATTGAGATGTCGATCTTACAATGTCGACCGAGCGATTGTCGATCTTACGACGCCTGCGCGGCCTCGGCTTCGGCATGCTTACCGGTTTTGTGACCGTTTCCACAACTCACGCCGTTGAAAGCGAGAGTTTCGCTGCCCCGCCCTGTCGGTTTTGGTTTCGGTCCGAAATTAAACTTGATCGTTTTCCAGGTATCGCCGCGCTTCGCCTGCAAACCCAGGCTGGCCGTCGGTTCATACCCGCAGTGCACCATGCAATTCTCGCAACGCGGATCGCGTGCCACGCCGTCAACCACGCCGTATTTCTCCCACTCCACCTTCTCCAGCAATTCGGAGTAGCTCGAATAATGCGCGTCGGTCATCAAATAGCACGGGCCTTTCCAACCGCGAATGTTTCGGGTTGGAATCGCCCAAGCCGAACAGGTCAGGTCGCGATGACCGGCGAGAAATTCAAAGTAAATTGGCGTCCCAAAAAATGTGTAACGCTGCATCCACTCCTCGATCTTGCTGAACTTCTCGACCGTCATTTTGCGCGTGAGGAAGAAATTCTCCGGCCGCAAATTGAGCCGCTTGATCATGTCCTTCTTGGCCGCGTCGTACTCGTAGCCGGGCGAAATGGTGTGGCCGTCCACGCCGAGATCGGAAAGATAATCGAACATTTGTTCGACCTCTTTCATGTCAGTCTCCTTGTAGATCGTCGTATTTGTCGCGACCTGATAGCCGAGAATCTTCGCCATCTTGATGGCAAGAATGCATTCCTTAAACACACCTTCGCGCTCGACGATCAGATCGTGAATCCGCTCGAGTCCATCGAGGTGGACGTTCCAATACATCCACATGCTCGGCCCAATGGTTGGCTTGTTTGGATCTTTCGGGCTTTTGCGCACTTCGGCTGCGTCTTTGTCAGTAATCAGACCGGCTGAAACTAGTTCGCCGATTTTGTCTTCCACGAACTTTGGTTGAATCGACAATTGCGATGCCATCCATTCGCGCATTTTCTTGCGCATGAACATGGCGTTGGTGCAGATGTAAATGATGCGCTTCTGCTCGAGTAATCCCTGCACCAGCGCCTCGATATGCGGATAAATCAGCGGTTCGCCGCCGCAAATGGAAATCATCGGCGCGTTGCATTCCTCGGCCGCGCCCAAACAATCTTCCAGACTCATGATGTCCTTAAGCGAGGTCGAGTATTCGCGAATCCGTCCACATCCGGTGCAGGTGAGGTTGCAAGTGTGCAACGGTTCCAACTGCAACACGGTGGCGAACTTTTTCGTGCCGCGCAGCTTATGCCCGATGATGTAGGCAGCGATTTTTGTCGTTAAAGCGAGCGGAAATCTCATAAGGGCGTGGAAAGTAACAACGCTCCCAGGCGTGTCAACCTGATGCTAGTTGGACGAAATAGAGCCAAATGTATTGCAAAAAGCGAGCAAATCTTCCGCAACGTCGGACCCCGCCTGTGGTTGAATATTTGAACCTTTGAGGCAGTTGAACTTCTAACTTAATATAAAGACTATGAAAACGTTATTGGCAGTTGTGGTCGCCGCGCTCGTGGCCGGCTCGGTTTACAGTCAGGGCACGGCCGGCACTGGTCAGCCCGTCGGTCCAAAGACAACCGGCCCCGGTTCTTATTCGCCGGCGAATTCGCCGTTCCGAAAATGGACCACCAAACAGTTGCAGCAACGCCGACTCGATCTCTATCGCCAGATTCCGCAGCGCCAGGACCGGCACGGCCGTCCGATCTTCGTTCATCATGGAGGCGAGGCGTTCTCTGATCAGCAGAAGGAGATCTACGCGATCGAAGCTGAGCTGAATCGTCGCTATCAGGCAGGTGACAAAGACGCTGAACTGAAACGCGCGATGCCTGGCCAGCAGCATCCATAGCTCTTAATAGATCGACAGTGTTGTAGCTGCCCCGAAGCGTTCGGTGCAGATAACCTTAGTGCGTTTGCCAGCCACGGCGAATCAAACTGATCGCGATCGCGGCGAGCAGGAGCGCGATAATTTTCGAGACGCCGCGCAATCCTTGCCTACCCATCCAGCGCGAGAACCGTTCGGCATTGCAAAGCGCTACCGCCACGAGCGCGAGATTTACGAGGAGCGAGACCAGCGTAAAAATCAGTCCGACCGAATCGACCAGAATCAAAAGCGCGGTCAGCAACGCCGGCCCCGCGATCAATGGCATTCCGAGCGGCACAACGCCGAACTCATCGCTGCCTCCGCGATCGTGGGGGCCAAAGCCGACCAGCTCGCGCACAGCGAGCGCGAGCAAAATGAGTCCCCCGCCCACTTGAAAGTCGGCCACGGTGATTCCGAGCGCTTTGAAAATTATTTTGCCCAGGAAAATAAACCCGATCGCGACGAGCAGTCCGGTGAGTAATCCAAGAAACGCCTGACGTTTCCGATGTTCGCTCGACGCGCTCGTCCCAAGCCCCATGAAAATCGCGACCAAACCGATCGGGTCGATCGCGACGAAGACCGGAATAAATGCGAGCAAGAACTTCTCGATCATTTCGCCACAGATGAACACAGATAAAACACGGATTCAGCAAAATTCCGTCTGTTATCCGTGAAAATCTGTGTAAATCTGTGGCCGCTTCTGTCTGAACGAAATTTATGAAAACTGCCTCGCTTCTTTTACCGGTTGCTTTGCTCGCTAGCGGGATTGTCGATCTTCGCGCCGAAAATCTGAAAACGGTGGACGATTTTCGCGCCGCGGCGGCGAAAACGAACGCCGTCCTCACCATTCCTGATTGGGAACAAACGCCGGAAGCGGTCGACGCGATGATGAAGAACGCCATAGCGACCGCGAACAAAGCGCTGGACCAGATCGGCGCCCAAGATCTGAGCAAAGTCACATTCAAGAGCACGATCGTCGCCCTCGACGATTTGACTTACCAGGCCGGCAACGCTGCGAACAAGGCGGTCGTCATCAAGGAAAGCAACACCAACGAGAAAATGCGCGCGGCGGCCGAGAACGCGGTCAAAGAATTCCAAGACTGGGCCGTCGGGATTGATTATCGCGAAGACGTTTATAAAGCGCTGAAAGCATTCGCCGACGCGCATCCAAAAGTTTCCGGCGAAGACAAAAAGCTTTTCGACGAAACAATGCGCGATTACCGCCGTGCCGGTCTGGAATTGCCGCCCGACAAACGCAAGGAAGTGGAGCAATTACGAAAAGAGTTGTCGAAGCTCGGGACCGATTTCGATACGAACATCGTTAACGCAAAGGCGCCGGTCGTTTTCACCAAAACTGAGCTTGATGGCGTACCGGAAAGTTTCTTCGCGTCGCCCGGAATCAAAACCGGTGATGACGCTTACACTGTGCTCGCCAACGTAACCTGGCAATACAACACGGTGGAAGACAACGCCAAGAGCGAGGCCACGCGCAAAAAACTTTACATCGCGCGCGATGCTCTGGCCAAGGACACGAACCAAACCGTGCTCAATCAGATGCTCGTGTTGCGAAACAAGATCGCGCTCCGGCTCGGCTACAAATCGTGGGACGATTACCAAACCGAGATCAAAATGGCCAAGAACGGCGACGGCGCGAAATCGTACATCGACAATCTCGTGTCTGGCATTCAGCCGAAGTTCGCGGCTGAAGTCGCCGAGATGCAAAAGATGAAGGCTGAAGACACGCACAATCCCGGCGCCAAGATCGGCATCTGGGATTGGCGTTACTACAGCAACCAGATCAAGAAACAGAAATACAACGTCGATACCGAAGCACTCCGCGCGTTTTTCCCGTTTCAGAAAGTGCTCGAAGGAATGTTCAACATCTATCAAAGCATCTTCGGCTTAAAATTTGAAAAAATCGCCGCGCCTTACAAATGGATCGACGATCTCCAGTTTTACATGGTGACCGACGCCGCCACCGGCGAACCGCTCGGCATGTTCTATCTCGACATGTTTCCGCGCGAGGGAAAATTCAATCACTTTGCCGAGTTCCCGATTATCACTGGTAAATTTTTATCCGACGGCAAATATCAGCGACCCGTTGCTGCATTGCTTTGCAATTTTCCGCCACCGAGCGCGGACAAGCCTTCGCTCATGACGCATTCCGATGTCGAGACGCTCTTCCACGAATTCGGGCACGCGCTTCATGAAATCACCACTCGCGCGAAGTACGGCCGCTTCGCCGGCACCCATGTGCCCGGCGATTTCGTCGAAGCGCCGTCGCAAATGCTACAGAACTGGGTCTGGAACAAAAAGGTGCTCGACACTTTCGCCGCCGATTATCGCGATCCATCCAAGAAAATCCCGGGCGATATCATTCAAAAAATGAACGACGCCAAGAAAGCGACGGCCGGCGTTTTTTATCGCCGCCAGTTTGCATTCGCGTCGCTCGATCTCGCCATGCACGCCGCGCATCCCGAAGACGCGGCTTGGGATTGCGTCGCGATTTCGAATCCAGTTCTCGAGAAAGTTTTTCTGCCGATCGAGCCGGGCACAACTTTCGTCACGTATTTCGGGCACATGAACGGCTACGACGCCGGGTATTACGGTTACGCCTGGGCCGACGCGATTGCCGCCGACATGGCCACCGTTTTTGAAAAAGCAAAGGATGGTTATCTCGACAAACAAGCCGGGATGAAATTGCGTCAGGAAATTTACGCTCGGGGCGACGGGCGCGATGTGACGATGTCGATCGAAAAATTTCTCGGCCGCAAACAATCGGTTGAACCGTTCTTGAAAAAGATCGGCGTCAAAGGCGAAGAGAAAAAGAGAGCGCCAGCCGGGCCATCGCAGAAAAGTCGATAGATTTTCTGTGGAGGCAGCCGTCCCCGGCTGCTTTTTCTACCATTTTGTCATGTCGACCGAAGTGGAGACATCTCTTAATATTTCTGTCATGAAAAAGCTCGGCTTCTCCTGTGCTTTGGTTGTCGCAATTGCGTTTTCGCTTTTCGCGATCGACAAGATTGCCGAAAAACTCAAGCCGGCCCTCGATGTCATCACGCCGGACGCATTGCTCGCGCACATTAAAACGTTGGCGTCCGACGAATTCGAAGGACGCTCGCCGGGAACCAAAGGCGAAGAACTGTCGATCAAATACCTCTCTGATCAGTTTAAATCGATCGGACTGAAACCCGGAAATCCCGACGGCAGTTATTTTCAGGAAGTGCCGCTCGTTGGAATCAAAAGCGACCCGCACATGCAATTTCTCGTGAATGGCAAGCCGCCGATGGAATTGAAATTCCCCGATGATTTCGTTGCGTCGTCCGCGCGATTGCAGCCGGAAATCAAGATCGACAATTCCGATCTCGTCTTTGTCGGTTACGGCGTGGTCGCGCCGGAATACAGCTGGGACGATTACAAAGGCGTCGATGTTCGCGGCAAAACAATTTTGATGTTGATCAACGACCCGGCGGTCCCCGACCCGAAAGATCCATCCAAGCTGGACGACAAAATGTTCAAAGGGAAAGCGATGACCTATTACGGCCGCTGGACTTACAAATATGAAATCGCTGCACAAAAGGGCGCGGCTGCGGCGATCATCATTCACGAAACCGAGCCGGCGGCTTATCCGTGGCAGGTCGTTAGATCGAGCTGGGCCAAGGAAAATTTCGAACTCGATAACCCGAATAAGAACGTGGACGCATTACAGGCGCGCTCATGGATCACGCTCGATGTTGCCAAAACCTTACTTGCCGATAGCGGCCAGGATTTCGACGCGCTCAAGAAATCCGCGATCTCAAAAGATTTCCGTCCGGTGGCGTTGAACGCGAAAGCGAACATCGACATCAAACAAACGCTGCACTCATTTAAGTCACACAACGTCATCGGCAAGTTCGAAGGCGCCGATCCGAAATTGAAAGACGAATACATCATCTACAGCGCGCACTGGGACCATCTCGGACGTCATCCGGAATTACAGGGCGACCAGATTTTCAACGGCGCAGTGGATAATGCTTCAGGTGACGCGGCTGTGATCGCATTGGCAAGCGCATTTCCAAAAGCTGATCCAGCACCGCGACGTTCGATTCTCTTCATGTGCACAACTGCGGAAGAAGCTGGTTTGTTAGGCGCGAAATGGTACGCGGAGCATCCGCTCTATCCGCTTGAGAAAACATTGGCCGACATCAACATCGACAGCATGAACGTCTGGGGCAAAGCGCGCGATATCGAAGACGTCAGCTACGGTTTTTCAACCATGGACGAAGCGCTTTTCGCCGCGGCGCAACGGCAAGGACGCAAAGCGATTCCTAACAGCCGTCCAGAGAAAGGCGCGATTTATCGAGCCGATAATTTCGAATTCTCAAAAGTGGGAGTGCCATCGCTTTACGTTGGCAAAGGCGAACATCTCCTTTCGCGGCCGGAGAACGCGCCGCTTCGTTCCGACGAATTCGATTCGAAAGATTATCATCAAGTTACCGATCAGGTGAATCCTGACTGGGACCTCTCCGGCGCAGTGCAAGATGTCGATCTTCTATTCGAAGTCGGCTACCAAGTCGCCAACGCTGACAAATTTCCGGAATGGAAACCCGCCAACGAATTCAAACCAAAGCGTGATGCGATGATGAAGAAGTGATTGCGATGAAATCGTCGCAGGTCTGCTCTCAATCATTCTTAATATCGGCGATCTGCTTATTGGCAGCGACCCTCCTCGCAGGAGATAACATTTCGCGCGAGCAGGCCATTCGTATTGCAACGCGTTATATGCGACAACACCAACAAAACGTGCCGTCCATGCGAGTACATGCTTGGCCGCGCTGGGGCGATTTCGCTGATGAGTACGATCGCACGATTCGCAAAAGACTTAATCATCGGAATTACTGGTTCGTTCTTTTCACGCCTCGCGATCCAGATGTTTACGGTGGGGTGCACAAAATCTATATTGCAACGGACACCGGTGAGATTCTTGGTTGGGGCGGCGAACGCTAACCAGGCCGCAATCTTTGTCATTCCGAGCGAAGTCGAGGAATCTCTCGATATTGTCTGGCCGTTATTAAGATCGGAAACATTGAGAGATGTCTCGACTCCGCTCGACATGACAGAAAGGGAGCGTGCGGGCCTGCTATTGCAGAATCTGTGAAAATCTGTGTCAATCTGTGGGCTGAAATATGCGCGTTGATTTTGTAATTGGTGGGACGCAGAAGGGTGGGACATCCGCGCTGGATTCGTTTTTGCGGCAGCATCCGGAGATTTGCATGCCGGAGACGCGGAAGGAGCTGCACTTTTTCGATCGCGAGGCTGACGACACGGATTACAAAAAGTATCATGCGAATTTTAAGCCGACGCCGCAGCATCGCGTGATCGGCGAAGCGAGCCCGATCTATATGTATTGGGAAACCGCGCCGTACCGGATCTGGAAATACAATCCGAAGATGAAATGGATTCTGGTTTTGCGAAATCCGGTTGCGCGCGCGTTCTCGGCCTGGAACATGGAAACGAAACGCAGCAAAGAGAAATTATCTTTTGCCGAAGCGATCGACAAAGAATCGAAGCGATCTCGCGAAGCGTTGCCGTTGCAGCATCGGGTCTTTTCCTACATCGACCGCGGCTTCTACGCACATCAGGTCCGGCGATTGTTCAACATCTTCGGCAAAGGCAATTGTCTCGTGCTTTTGAACGAAGAACTCAGGAACGACCACAAGAAGACGTTGCGTCGAGTTTTCGATTTTCTCGGGGTCGATTCCTCATTCGTTCCGCCCGAATCGAGCGTGTTCGAGCAGGAATACGCGGACAAGATCGACAACAAGTCGAGATCGCGCTTGATCGACATCTTTTATTTCGACATCAAAGAACTGGAGCGACTTCTGAAACGCGATTTGTCTAACTGGTATTCGAAAAAATGAATCTGCCGATTCCAATTCTTAGCGTGCTGATCGGCGCGGTGATTTTATTTTTCGGGCGCAAGCTGTTCTGGCTTTGCGTGGCCGCGATTGGATTTGCGGCGGGAGTGGAAGTCGCGCCGCATCTTGTCCACGAACCGTCGGCCATTCTATCGCTCAGTGTGGCGATCGTTTTCGGATTTATCGGCGCGTTGCTCGCCATGTTCCTGCAAAAGGTCGCGATCGCCGTGGCTGGTTTTCTCGCGGGGGGAAAGTTGGCGCTCGCACTCGTGACGGCATTTTTCGTCCATGGTTCAAGCTATCCAGGCGTGACGTTTCTCATCGGCGGCATCATCGGCGCGATATTGTTGCTCGCGCTGTTCGACTGGACACTGATCGTTCTTTCAGCGGTGGTCGGCGCCTATTTGATTCAACACACGATCGTCTTGCCGCAAACCGGCGCGACGATTCTGTTCGTCGGCCTAGCCGTAATCGGAATCGTGGTGCAAGCGGCAGCGTTTCGCGGAAGAAGGGCGACCTAACGATTTTGTAGGACGTTTCTGTTAAACGCCGGCGTCTGACACAGACGCCCTACAATCTATTTTTACTGACAAAGCGAAGATCGGCGTGTGAAAATGTGGGGCATGAACTCACAAAGAACGGGATTGCGGGTGGCGGCATTAATTTTTGCGATATTTGCGATTGGCCATGCGGTGCGTCTCTTCAAGCACGCCAAAGTAATGGTGGCGACTCATCAGATACCGCTGGAGGTGAGCTGGGTAGCGCTCATCATCGCCGCTGTGCTGAGCATTTGGATGTGGCGATTGTCGTCCGCGGCCAGATAAGAAAACTAACGACGCTGCGGTCAGCGATTTTTTCATGATGAAAAGTCTCAGATGAGACAATCCACTCTCGCTCTTATTTGTGGACTCATCCTTTTTGTTGTCCTGGCTTATTCATGGTGTGGACGAAATCCACCATCGCAAGTCAGCGCGCTGCCGGCGACGCCGACGCCAACTCCAGCACCGTCTGCAACAACGCCCACGCCGAATGCCGCGAGGAGTCCTTCCGTTTCAATAGCACAAACGACGGCAACGCCACCGGCGCAAACGCCGCCGCCAGAATTCCAAAAAGTCGCGCAGAAGGCGGCACCGGCGATTATTGAACTCACCGTTTTCGACGCCAAAGGCCAACTGTTACGGACCGGAAGCGCTTTCTTTGTTTCGCGCGACGGCCTGCTCGTCACGAGTTGGACGATGGTGGCGGACGCGGCGTATGGCGTCGCCAAATCTCCCGATGGAAAAATTCGCAACGTCACCGGCATACTTGCCACCTCTCAAGACACTGATCTTGCCGTTCTTCGAGCCGAAACCAAAACTGGTGTGCCGTTTCTTCCACTCGCTCAAAACTCGGAATCGATTGCCGTCAATGCCTGGGCGGTGATCATTGGCAGTTCGCTTCAACACAAAGAGCAGCCAGTCGCCGCCGGCACAATCACTTCTCTCGGATCCGATCCGAAAAAGGACGCATTCCAAATTAGTGGACCAATCCCGACTGACGCAGCCGGGGCGCCGGTTGTCGATGCGGACGGCGAAGTTGTGGGAATCGCCACCAAAAACGGGTTGCGACCGACCGGGCTGCTCGAACCCCTTTTGGCGCAATCAAAGCCAGCAACGACCGCCCGTTGGGCCGCGCCCCCGGTTGAATCGCCGACCGTGTCGCCGACGCCGAAGTTCGCGCGCAATCCGCGAGTCGTTTATAATCCGGCGCCAAGATATCCTTACGAAGCGCGCATGCTTCGTGCCGGGCCGACGACAGGCTCGGGAAAATTTCGCGTGACGTTCGACACGAACGGACAAGTGAAAAACGTGCAAGCAATCGAATCAACCGGACAATCGATTCTCGATCAAGCAGCGGTCAAAGCGCTTCAACAATGGAGAGCGGAACCCGGCGCTCGCGAATGGAACGTGCTCGTGCCGGTCACGTTTCAGCCGTAGCCGTCATCCCGAGCGCAAGCGAGGGATCTCACAGTCGAAGCGAAGAGCACGCAATGTACTTTGCGTGATTCATTACCTTATGGAAGATCCCTCATCCCGCAGTCGCGGGATTCGGGATGACTACGTCAATGTTTGAAGTGACGAACGCCGGTAAAGATCATCGCCATTTTGCGTTCGTCGGCGGCGGCAATCACTTCCTTGTCGCGTACTGAACCGCCCGGTTGAATCGCGCAGGTCGCACCCGCGTTGGCCGCGGCGATCAAACCATCTGGAAACGGAAAGAACGCGTCGCTCGCGACCGCGCTCCCTTTAAGCGAAAGCCCAGCTTCTTCCGCTTTCCAAATCGCGATGCGCGAGGAATCGACGCGTGACATTTGCCCGGCGCCGATTCCAAGAGTGCGATCGGCCGCGGCATAAACAATCGCGTTCGACTTCACGTGTTTAACCACGCGCCAGCCAAAAAGCATCGCGGCCAATTCGCTTTTCGTCGGTCGGCGCTTGGTCACAACCTGGTCCGGAGTCTCGCTGATGTTGTCGGAATCCTGAACCAGAAGTCCGCCGCAAGCCGAGCGAAGATCGACCGCTGGTCGCGCTTCGAGCGCAGAAGTCATAAGACGAATGAGACGCAGATTTTTTTTCTTTTGCAGGAGCGCGCGCGCTTTGGTCTCAAACTCCGGAGCGATGATCACTTCCGAAAAAATCTCGCTGATCGTTTTCGCGAACGGTTCATCGATCGCGCGATTGCAAACAATGATACCTCCGAACGGCGCCTGTTTGTCGGTCGCGAAAGCTTTTCCCCAGGCTTTGCGAAGGTCGACATCGGAGCCGACGCCGCACGGGTTGGTGTGTTTTAAAATCGCAACCGTGGGTTGGGAGAATTCCGCGATCAGGTTCGTGGCTGCGCTGATGTCGAGAATGTTGTTAAAAGAAAGCTCTTTGCCGTGGAGTTTTTCGAAATAACGATCGAAATCGCCGTAGAGCGCGGCGTTCTGATGCGGATTTTCGCCGTAACGCAAACGCGTGACAAGCGGAAGCGAAAGTGAGAACGACCCTTCCGTAATCTGCTCGCGATTGAGGTAATTCCCGATCGTGCGGTCGTAATCGGAAGTCTTCATAAACGCCTTGATTGCCAGATGCTCGCGCAATTTCAGCGTCGTCTCGCCATTGTTCTCGCGCATGTTTTCCAAAACGCCGTCGTAATCGGCGGGATCGATCACGACCGTAACCGATTCGTAATTTTTGGCCGCACTCCGAATCATCGACGGGCCGCCGATGTCGATGTTCTCGATCGCCTCGGCGAGGGTGACGCCGGGCTTTTGAATTGTTTTTTCGAACGGATAGAGGTTCACGACGACGAGATCGATTGGCTCGAAGCCACATTCCCGCGCTTCGGCTTCGTGTCTGGGATTGCCGCGTTTGTAAAGCAAACCTCCGTGCACGCGCGGATGCAACGTCTTGACCCGGCCCTCCAAGACCTCGGCGAAACCGGTGAAGCTGGAAATATCGCGGACCGGAATTTTTTCCTTTCGCAGCAATTCAGCCGTACCGCCGGTCGAAATGATGTCGACACCCTGTCGTTCGAGCGCGCGCGCAAATTTGGCGATGCCGCTTTTATCGGAAACAGAAATAAGGGCGCGCGCGATTTTCATGGAAGCGTTGAATCGTCAAACGTTAAATCGCTCAATCGATTTCACGAATCTCGATTCTCGATTTACGTGATCGCTTTAGCGATCCAAGATCACGTTCTTGGCCGCTGGATACAACACCGGACAACAGCCGATCGTTTCGCAAAATGCTTTGCTGAAATGACTCAGACTGGAGTAGCCGACTTCAGTCGCGGCTTCGGTCACATTATAGCGACCGGTGCGCAACAACTCGGCCGCGCGCTCCATTCGAAGCTTCCGCAAATACTGCGGAATGGTCAGACCGACCTCGCGCGAAAACATCCGGCTCAAATAAAATGGACTGCAGCCGACTTCCTGGCCGAGCGCCTCGAGCGTGAGCGGATTAGTTAAATTGCGCGACAGCAATTCCTTCGCGCGTTCGACTCTCTCGCGCGCAACCCGTTTCTGTCGCATGCAGAAAAATTCGGGGTCCTTCGGCTCGAAAAGGAAATGCGCCATCAGTTCGAGTGCTTTGCTTTGGTACCAAAGAATTTGCGCCGCTTTCGAAACCGGCGGTTCAGCCAGACTGGCTACGACCGCACGTTGTTGGATCGACATCGGACGTGTCGGCGCGACCACGGTTTCGTCTTTCTCGCCGAAAATGACGCGGCGAATTTGCGGTTCGAGATCGGCTTCATTTTGCACGAACTGCTTTTGTAAATGCGCGCGGGAAAATTCCAGCGTTGCAAATTGGTGATGCTCGTTCGCGCGGCGCGATGCCGGAAGCGGCTCGTCCCCGGTTGCGTAGTAACCCGAATGTCCCGGCGCGTAATCTGTTTTTCCGGCGCGACCGACTTCACCGTGTCCTTCGAGATTTAAACAAAACTCAAGGCTGCGCGGATGAAAGGTCCGGCCCCAATTGAACGAACGCGCCATCCGAAAATCGTGCCACTCGACGGCGACTCCTATTGAATCGACATCGCCGTAAAGCGGCCGCCAACCATCTTTCACGTCGCGCCAGGCGTCCTGTTCGGCAGCACATTGAGAACTCATCGCGCCAAATTACGAATGTTGCCGCGCCGAATGCAAGGAAGGTTTCTTTTCTTCCAGGGCGGCGCGGTCCCATTCTCCGAGTTGGGACGCAGCGTCATAAACGCTTTGGGCGAACTTGAGCAGAGCGTCATCCGGCGATTTCGCCGTCCGGACGGCGTCGTACGGCAAAACGAATTCGTGGAGCTGCGCATTATACAACGCCGCATCGGGCTTGATTTTCGCCTCCGAAAATCCCGCCGGTTCCGGATAGGCATAAGAATAAAAAATCGCGGTCGGCATCGCATCGGCCCCGGGCCAGAAGCCGAGGCTGCTCACTTCCTGCGAGTACGCTTCCCGCGTGATCTCGTCGGGCATGTGCGGAAAACCGCCAGGATGCCGGGGCGCGGCGCGTCCAGAAAAACGTGTCACGGCCAAATCCATCGCGCCCCAGAAAAAATGGACCGGGCTGCATTTGCCGCAGAACTGCGAGCGAAATTCTTTAAACACGCGGTCCGCCTGAACGAGAACGCGCCAGAATCGATTGGCATAATCCGGATCATAAGAGCGATGCTGCTCGTCGCGATCGAATGGAATCGCATCGGCAACTTCGTTCGGGACAACGCTGATCTTGACCGGTAATTTCAGCTGGTCCAACACGGTCATGACCGCCTTGTAAAAATCCGCCACACTCCGCGGTTCGAGTTCCAGCGAGCCCTGTCCGCCGTCACTTTTCAGAACACGAAGCTGGTGATCGACGAAATCGAAACGAATCTCGAAAGTGTCAGAGCCGTGCGGAATCGGCGAAGTCGTTAGGCCGCGCGACGTCAGGTAAAGCGTCACGTGCCAGGAATGGTTGGTCCACGGCGTGAGCGAGAGCCGGATTTTGCCGACAATTTGCGTCCACATATGGAGCGTGGCGCAGGTCTCCTTCCAATCCGCGTAATTCAGCGACGGCCAAACTTCAGATGCCGCGGGAGATTTTGGCATGAACGATTGTCAATCTTATCCGATTAACGGCTGATGAAATCGGAGAACGAACGGCGGACACGATCGAACATGCCGCGGGCTTCATCCTGCGTGTGCCGGAAGGTATCCCGAATACGCGATCTCACGCCGTGAAGGCGGCCATGTTCTTCCTCATCATTCGGTTCCTGACCCACCTCGCGCTCCGTTTCCACGTCGTTCATGTTCGCCCCGGCGAACATTCCTTCGGTCCGGGTCACATTTCCGCGATTGGCGCCGATGAAGATTGTACCAACCGGACGACCGGACCTCTCGTGCAACGTCACGATCCAGGTTGGATCGCCGCGTTCATCAGTGCGCAAGGTATAGCTGGCAGTTTCAAACCGCGTGCCGGACTTGTCGGCCGTGTGGCTGGCGACGGCGAACGCACCGCTCGAGTCGAGATTCAACCGCGCGGTGTTGATGGTTGCGCCTTCGCTTGAACCAACAACTGAGCTCGGCCGTTCGGAGGCAATTTGCCCATTTCGCACTTGGATTTCACGGACGCCGCCGTTCCCACGTCGATCATCGATTAAAACCCTCCACGTCTCAGGTTGCGGATCGCCGTGCGCTCCGGTGACGGAAACGACGTGATTAACAGCGTCGCGGCTGATGTGTACGCCTACGACTCGAAGCGCGTCGTAAGCGGTCAATCGTTCCTGAGCCAAAGCGGGTGTGACGAAAAGTACGAGCGCGGCCAACGTTCTCCACATGCGCGAGACTGAACAGCGTCTTTGCGTCGCTGTCCAATTCGTTTCAGATCGGCACTTGATTGAGCGCTAAGCTGTGCTCGCGTTTGGGTTTGATCAATGAAGAAAGGAAAGCTCGAGTTCACCAGCCACACGGCGAACCTCGCTTTGATGCGGAACTTCGTGCGAAAATTTCTCGCGCGCCATCCGTTCTCGGAAAAACAGCGGATATTGATGGTGCTCGGCATCGATGAGGCTTGCACAAACGTGATTCGTTACGCCTACGACTTGCGAGACGATCAACCGATCGCGCTGTCGGTTGAGGCGCTGCGCACCTGTGTGCGAATGCGACTGCGCGATTACGGGGAACAAACCCCGGCTGAACAAATGCGCGGTCGGGCCCACAATCAGGTGAGACCGGGCGGCCTCGGCTTGCATTTGATTCGCAACGCGTTTGATAAAGTCGATTACATTTTGAAACCGCGAGGGACCGAACTCGTGCTCACGAAAAAATTAGATTAGAAAGATGAAAGTGAAACCGCCGGAACCAGACGCTGCTTTCGAGATCTCGCTGCGGCCGCCGATGTTCAGCGAGTTCACCGGCCAGGTGAAAGTGCGCGAGCGTTTAGAATTGATGGTGGAAGCGGCGAAGAAACGCGGCGATGTGCTCGAACATATTTTGTTGAGCGGTCCATCCGGTCTCGGAAAAACTACGCTCGCTTACATCATCGCCAACGCGATGGGCGTAAACGTCAAAAACACCAGCGGGCCGGTTATTGAAAAAGCGGGCGAGCTCGCGGGCCTGCTCACGAGTTTGGAAAAAGGCGACGTCCTTTTCATCGACGAGATCCATCGGCTGCAACCGACGATCGAAGAATATCTTTACCCGGCGATGGAAGATTACCGGCTCGACATCATCATCGACCAGGGCCCGCAAGCACGGAGTCTGCGATTGCAACTGCCGAAATTTACGCTGGTCGGCGCAACGACGCGGGCGGGGATGGTGAGCGCGCCGTTGCGTTCGCGATTCGGAATGACGGCGCGGCTCGATTATTACAACACCGAGGAAATGCAAAAGATCATCCTGCGCAGCGCGCGTTTGTTGGGCGTCGATATCGATCCCGCGGGCGCGGCAGAGATCGCCGCGCGCGCCCGGGGGACACCGCGAACTGCCAACAATTTGCTCCGATGGGTGCGCGATTACGTTCAAGTCAAAGCGCAGGGAAAAATTAACGGCGAATTGGCCGATCGCGCGCTCGCGATGCTCGAGATCGATCGCGACGGATTCGATCAATGGGACAAGCGCATCATCGAAACATTGATCCACAAGTTCAACGGCGGGCCGGTTGGTCTCAATTCGCTTGCGGTCGCGATTGGCGAAGAAGCCGGCACGCTCGAAGAAGTAAACGAGCCGTATTTAATTATGGAGGGTTACATCAAGCGCACACCGCAAGGCCGCGTCGCCACCGCCAACGCCTATAAAAAGCTAGGGCTAAAACCACCGGCCGGAATGCAAGCGGAACTTCTGTAGCGGCGCTTCTCTATTTGTCATTCCGAGCAAAGTCGAGGAATCTCTTACTGTTTCCGGAAATACTTTGAGATGTCTCGACTTCGCTCGACATGACAATCGCGACTGATTTGTTCCAGCAAACATCGCAAGTCCTTACTGTCTCCGAGCTGACGCGCAGCATCCGCGGGATTCTCGAAACGAAATTTGGCGCAGTTTGGGTGCAGGGCGAAGTTTCAAATTACAAACTTCACCCGAGCGGCCATCAATACTTCACCCTCAAAGACGCGCGGGCACAGATCGCTTGCGTGATTTTTCGAAACACAATGGCTCCGCTCCGGCAACCACTCGCTGATGGAGCGCAAGTCCAGGTTTACGCAAACGTTTCCGTCTTCGAAGCGCGTGGGCAATATCAGCTCAGCATCCAAATCATTCAGCCAATCGGTCTGGGCGTTTTGCAGGCAAAATTCGATGCGCTCAAACGCAAACTCGATGCCGAGGGACTTT
>WNGD01001627.1_pt1 | contig 24226 bp, 27 predicted proteins | sample 5400671 | NCBI WGS metagenome assembly WNGD01 (sample SAMN13153369, study PRJNA577476) | soil metagenome | isolation source: 40 cm soil or saprolite under grassland replicate 2 | place: USA:California | collected 2016-06-15
CCATTCATAATCTATTATGCTTGAGGTCATCCTTGATGGGGTTATTGCGGATATATGTACGTTTCTCTTGTAAGTCGGATTCGTTCTGAATCACATGTTCATAATAGCCTCGTTGCCAGAATTGATTACTACAAATCAGCCCCTTCGTTCTGAGATATTTAAGAGCCGCTCTACCTGTCAAAGATTTGTAAGCTCCCACCACGCCTCCTAGTGTTGGATGGCTTTCTTTATTTGGATGTAACCATACAATAAAATGTATGTGATCGGGCATAATGATGAATTCGTCAAGTATGATACTCGGGAAACGTTGTGGTAATGTGTTCCAGGTTTCCTCCAAGATTGTACGCAGTTCAGGACTCTTAAGTAGAGGCTGAGGCTCTTCAAGACAGATGGTGACGAAGTAAGCACCATTTGATGTATAGTCATAGGTAGGGAGGCGTATAGATCGTCGGTGGTGATTTGTTGGGTCGAATTGCTGCTGCTTCAATGTCTTTCCTCACATGCGAAATCATTATGTATACCATAATATCTCTGGTCAGGGACAGATTATATACTTCCAGGATGGGCGACGCAAGCGTCCCCTCCCTTCCCTACTCCACCCCCGCCCCTACGCGTTTGGGGACACTATGCCTCAGATGGGCGACGCAAGCGTCCCCGCCCCTACGCGTTTGGGGGCGCTATGCCTCAGCCGCCCGTATCTCGTTACGTAGACGCCGGATACGCTGGCGGTAGGCGTCTTCCGGCTGGCGATAGCCAAGCTTGGGTTTGTCTCCCATGCTGACATGCCACTTGCGAAAGGCCAGGCCGATCTCCGTCTGATACAGCCCTTTGATGCGCTGCCATTGTCTGAAGCCGTATTTCTTGAATATCTGCCGCTCCGCCCTGGTGCGCTGAAAAGAATTTTGGAGCAAGGCATATTCACCCACTGTGACAACGCCATTGCTCACTTCCACGGCAAGGAACTCTCGAATAACTGCTGCCTCATGTGCTAGCGATTTAATGAGGATATAAAGTAGACCTATCTGCGCGAGAAATGGAGGAACATAGTTGCCGACGATGGCAATCAGCGCATAATTGACGACATTAGGATTTCCACCAGAGCTACGTATAGCAGCGCTGGCCAGAAAATCAACAAAATCGAAGAAACTGTGTAACCCCACCGCTACGAGAAAGCCAAGCAAGGGAATGACGATCTGCCTCCAGCGCACCCTGGTATAACGAACATAACCCAGGGCCGCGCCAAAGCAAGCGATAAACGTTGAATGACCGAGCCAGCCGAGAATGACCCTGCCCACGATCAGGAAGACGAGGAAGTTCTTGGAGTTAAGGGCAAAGTAACTGAAGTTCTCGACCATGGCAAAGCCCGCGCCGATCAATGCTCCGTAGATAATGCCATCAGTCACGTTATCGAATTCGTCGCGCAGAATGATGAAGAGCAAGAGAAGGCCAAGCCCTTTGATCGTCTCCTCTGTAATGCCGGCATTGAGTCCCTGCAAGGCTATGTGCAGTACTTCGCTGGCGTTCGGATCGAGTAGATTTTGTATGACGTTATTGACATTTCGTTCGATAAAGAGCGCTGGTGGGATAGCGATGATGGCTCCCCACAAAAACGCGGCCAGGCGCAGAAACCAGGGTTCGCGCTCAAAGCGATCCATGAAGTTGACCAGCAGAAAGATACCAACAGCGGGTATGATCGGTATGGTAAGGGCTGCGATGATACTGGCTGCACCGTTTTGCGCCAGCGCCGAGATGCCGATGAGGCTATTTAGAATGATGGTGATTATTGCGCTGATTGCGAGAATGGCTATACCAATACCTGCGATCAGCCAGCGAGTGCGTACCCCTATACGCTGTGGCAAGGCAAATTGCATGGTTACGCCGGCTCCGATCACATCCTCCTCTTCGTCATCCCTCCACACCTGTGCCTCTTCGGCATCAGGCTGCATGGGAAGGGGAAACTGCACCAGAGGCGTACCCAAACTCTCTCGCAGCGTGGGGGGTGGTTCGACAATCCCACTATGATAGCCAGGTCGTGATGGCTGTGCAGGCAAAGGAGGATATTGGGCCGGGGATGGGGGTAGCGACGGAAGAGAAGACGGCGTTTGCCGTTTTTGTTCAATAGAGGCCCCATTAGAGGGCGACTTTCGCCTGGCAGGGTAGACCTGAGTGATATCATCAAAGTGAGAATTCCCATCCAGGCTTGCGGCTTGTGACATTTGAGGAGCTATCAATTGTAGCATTGTGCCACCGAGGATGAGTACATCCTGGGGTCGCATCGGTAGACTTGAGCCACTGGAAACTGGTCGTCCATTCACGCGCACGATATTCTTAGCGGTCAAGTTGATGATATGCCAGCCATCACGATCCAGTACGAGACGGGCGTGTTCACGTGAGACGGTGGGGTCCATCAAGATGATGTCATTGTTGAGCGCACGCCCGATGGTCGTCTCGTGCTGCGTGAGCACATGTACAAGCCCCTCTTCTGGCAACCAACCTGTAGGGTATTTCGCCGGGGTGTGCATGCTGTTGGTAGCGGACTGCACTGGCTTGACACGCACTACTCGTAGCACACCATAATTCTGACTCATCGTACCTGTTCCTGGATCGGCCACCAACCCATGCGTGGCAAAGTTTTATCCCAACACTTCTTTTGTTTTGTTTCTAATATACCAGTTTGCATCAATTATGGCTAGAGGTACTAGTACTGCTCGACTGAGAAATCGGGTATCTGCCAGGGGATTGCTTTCAGGTAGTAGACAATGGCAACGATGTCGAAAAATCGCCGGTGCTTGCCAATATCCATCAAGTGTCGAGATCAAACACGGACTCACCGTGGTACTCCTCGACCAGGGAGACCAGTTGTTCCCAGTGCATGAGGACGGAGGCATAACGCTCCCAGTAATCGGGTCCTTCCTCTTCTATTTGTCGCCAGCGCCTATAGGCTTCGTAATTGCTAAAAGTAGTTATCACCAGGTAGCGCACAGGAGGCTCACCGGCCAGGCGCATCAGCGAGAGGTGCTGAACGCCAGGTATCCAGCGCTGCATTTCTATCACACCAGAAGTCAGTAGCTCTTCAAGCTCGCTGGCAGAGGCTCCTGATTTGAGCTGCCAGAGACGGATTGAACGATAGGCATTCACTTGTACTTCTCCCACTACTAACTAGAGCCCTGCGTTAGACATCACCCTAGTCATTTTCCCTTTCATTGCCACAACCTGATCTATAATAGTTGGCGCAAATATGTATCGCATCAGCTGTCGTTTTATAATGAGGTGAGGTATGAAAATTGTAACAATTGTAACGTTCGTCTTAGGGGCTGTCAATCAGCTTCAATAAGAGATTCAGGTGATACACGACGTATATTCTTTAGATCAGTCTGGAGATTGCGCCGGCAAGATGATGCTATGAGTGCTGTATTCCGATTTCCGGATTTGTCATTATTCAGCACCCCTGTCAAGGGCACCCGCGAGGGATGCCCCCATCATATACGGAGTACAGATGGACCTGATTCCCAGTTCGTGTATGGTAGAACATCCCCCGCGGATGCCCTTGACGGGGCTCGGTTGGGTTATAATACTGCTGTGACACTTGAGGCAATCTATCGAGCCAAAGCAATCAATGAATAAATAGACCTTGTGGAGTAATTTATGCTACGCAACCGTTACCACGTAATAGCAATAGCCGGAATAGTGCTTCTGGTCATTCTCTCAAGTTGTGGGGGTGCCTCAACCACACAACAGAGTATCCCTACCTCAATACACACTACGACCCCACAAGGCACGCCTGTACAACAAACTACTCCCACTCCTACTGCAACTCAGGCAGTGACAGGATTGCGGCATATTTTTTATATTATGATGGAGAATCACGGCCTTAACGATATCCTTGGCAACAATACCGATGCTCCCTACTTGAACCAGTTGGCGAATAGCTACGGGGTGGCATTGCATTACTTTGGCGTGACGCACCCAAGTTTGCCTAATTACCTTGCCGCCATCTCAGGTGATTTCCAGGGTATCTGGGATGACTGCCCAGCCGGGACCACAGTGACATGCGAACCAGAGGAATTTGGCTCGTTGCTGACCAGGGGCGAAGCTGTCAACGCAAGCAATCGTGCTCACATGTTCGGCGGTCAAACACTGGCAGATCAGCTTGAGGCCCACAATTTGTCATGGAAAGCGTATATGCAATCCATGCCCACGATCGGCTTTACTGGTGGGTCCACTGCTCTATATGCCCAGAAGCATAATCCATTCGTGTACTTCACCAGCATTCGTAACAACCCTGCTCGCATGCAGCGCATTGTGCCGCTAACGCTGTTTGACCAGGATAGCAAGTCTGCCAACGTGCCAAACTTCGTGTGGATCACTCCCGATGTGTGCAGCGATATGCATGGCGTGTCGGCAGGAGCAGCGCAGTCGCTTGGCATACCCGCCTGTGCTACTTACGACGGGATCATCGCGCGCGGTGACAACTTCATTCATACGATTGTGCCGGAGATAATGAGTTCGCCAGCCTGGAATGAAGGATCCGCGATTGTGATTGCGTGGGATGAGAGTAATGGGAGTTCGTCTGGCTGCTGCAAGAGTCCGGCGGGTGTAAATGGAGTGACGCTGGGTGGCGGGAATGTGCCGCTGCTTGTGATTACATCAAAGGGAATGCGGCACCTAGTGGTAGGTGATCGAGAGTTCAATCATTATTCTTTGCTGGGGACGATTGAGCAGATGTGGGGTTTGGGGTGTTTGGGGAATACATGTGGGTTGGGGGATGGCGATTTGATGACGGGTTTGTTTGAGTAAGGGGTGAGGGGAATATAGTGCAATTAGCGCTCATTTTGCGCCGTAATTTTTTCGTCATCGCTTCCTTGCTTGATTCTATTCCCATCCGCACAATATTGCTGCCAATGGCGGCGTAGATGTTGCCGAATTCCTCTATTTGGACTATACCTTGGATACAGGCTCCTGAACTGCTTTTCGGCAGTTTCTAATGAATCCGTTGAGAGAACATGTAGCCTGGTTGCCAGGTACAGCATAGTAATGGAAGGGCTGCGCGACCGGCCAAGCATACAGTGAACCATTACCTTCAGCCCGCTGCTATAAGCTTGGTCGATGAAATCCAGCGTTTGATCTATCATTTCTTTCTTGATAAACATAGAGACAGGTAGATCGAGCAGGCAGAGCATTATCCTGTTTTCCCTGCGAGCAAGAAGGTATTCGGGATGATGCCTGGGAACATTCCACAGCCGATATCCGACGGCGTTGCGATGATATTCTTTACAAGCATGTACAATGGCCCAGCCTGGCTGACCCGAGACGATAATTTCGTAATCGTTCCGAGTGCCTATATACAGGTTTGGATAGACTTCAATCATTCGTTAAGTTGATTGCCTTTCGTATGTACCTCGAGTGGCTGGCCAGGTGACCGCAAGGGTCGCCCCTACATTTCACATCAAGTTCTCTTCATTATTATGACATAAATTACCAAAGGAGTGTGATCTTCATCACACGGGGCACCAATCTGGCAATAAAACAAGCGAAAACACAGATGCACTTCGTATTTTTCTTCAGAAATACTCTTTACTAATGTAAGCTATAGCCTCAATGAAAGAGCAGGTAATCAACCTATGCGTCTTCGACGTACAAAACCATTTATGCTCATTTTCTTAGTATTACTGGGCTGTTGCTTCATCAGTTTGCTTGCTGTCCTGGCTCCCGGGGTAGGACTGAAAGCCGCTCCCTCAGGTACCGCAGATAGTCTCTCTTCTGCACAAACTATCCAGATGCCACCAACACAAACTTCCTGTCCCGCAGATGGCACGGCGCGCGCTGCTATCATGAAGCCGGTCAAACTAGGGAAGCATCCCACCATTGTCTATGTCTATAATGAAATTCCGCTAAACACTTCAATATCATTCGGTCACCTGAAACTCTACGATGTCACCACAGGTCAAAAGAGTGTGCTTGTGACAAGTGGTCTTTCTATCCAGCACGCTCAAGTTTCCGCAGATGGACAATGGGTGCTTTTTCTCAGCCAGGTTGACCAGCGTGGCGATCCGCACCACGATTCCATGCTTCAACTGATCCGTATTGACGGACAAGGGTTACAAACTCTCTACTGTCTGCCTGCCGCTAAGTACGTTCGACCTGCGAATATCCAGTGGTCTAGCGATCAAAAATCGGTACTCATTTCCACAGATGACAATACCTTCACCAGCAACATATCTCTGCTGAATCTTGCCACCGGAAAACTGAAAACTGAACTGAAGATCACTGACCAGCTCTACTCTTATAATGTCCTGACGTGGCTCGACTTCACACGAGCCTATGTGATACGCGCGGGTCGCCTGGGACCGCCGCCCCCAATTGTGCTCTACATACTCGACACTACAAAAAACAACAATCCGAATGGCAGCGCCCTCAAGAAGGTGCTTGAACACCCGGTACGCTTTAGCTTTTTATCCCTTGATAGCAGCTTTGATGCAAAGAAACTGTTCGTTGGTTACTGCCTGTTTGCTGCTTCTCCCTTTGATACAACCATCTCAGTAGGGCCTGCGACCGGAGGTCCACAAAAGACAATCTACCATCAAGCGCCCTCCATCTGCGTTCAGCAACTGCATGTCGTCTCTGCTTCGACCCTGCTCATGACTGTTGATAGTTTTAATAGTGGCAACAATACGCACAACAACCAGCTCTGGAAGATGAAGCCCGATGGTTCAGGCCGGGCGGTCCTGTTTAATCTTCCCAAAAACAACACCTCGTATAGCATGAATGTCTTTACGCAATTTCCGTGGTCGAACGTGTCGCGTGATGGCAGCATGTATACCCTCCAGACATCTAACAGCAACTCTTCACTGCAGACGTTGGTCTTTGGTTCGCTGAAAGGTGGAAATCCTATACAGTTCGCCTTCACCTCCAGGGGCTCAGTGGATATTGTTGGTTGGACAATGTGGGGGTGATAGCGAGGGATTGCGCCCTCGCCCCTACGGATATTGATGGGTTTTTCTTTAGATTGAGGACTCTTGGGTGACCGCGAGGGTCACCCGCTGCAATACGAATAACTAGACAAGAGCGCAGAAAAAGAGTACGCTCTAAATAGGCGCAGCGGTCTATGATATTCAGCATGCGACTTCATTTTGGATAGGAGGACTTGGTGTCTTGAAGGCCCTCATCTGGCCAGCGTTGGTAATCTGCAAGGTGCTTGAACTACTGAAAATGGAGAGGGAAAGATAGGTATGAGCAAATTAACTGCAAACTTTGGTTTTTACGCAGCTCTCATAGCATCTATCGCGGCTGTAGGGTTTAGTATCGCCCAAATACTGCAAGTTGTCGGTGTGATTAGATTTCCTTGGGATGGCATACTCATCTACGGATTTTCTCTTGGTATCGCGACACCATTTATGCTTGCTCTGCTTGCGCTTCACTATTCAGTATTCAACGATAAGAAAATCTGGAGTCATGCAGCCCTCCTTTTTGCAGTTATGTATGCCGTGTATGTCACGTTGAACTACGTTGTTCAATTAGGGACGGTGATTCCCCTGTCGCTGAGAGGTGCTTTGGGTGAATTTCGGGTACTCGATCAAACACCACACTCGCTTTTCTGGGATGTTGATGCATTAGGGTACATCTTCATGGGTTTAGCGACTTTATTTGCCGTCCCTGTGTTTGCACAGCAAGGACTAGAGAGGTGGGTCAAGTGGTTTTTCCTCGCGAATGGTTTGATTACCCCTTTATTTGCAGTGGTGTACTTTTATCCGAATTTTTCTTATACATTACTCCTTCTTGGTTTACCATGGCTTATAACAGCGCCAGGATCGATAATACTGTTAGCACTCTTTTTCAAGGCCAGCTCTGGCGTAAAGCGTAGCATACATTTGGAGGGAAAATAGCACTGCACAACTCAGCTGCAAGAAAAGTTCGAAAAGTGAAGCTGAGTTTATGGCTTCCTATGAAAGGGTACCAACAAGAATTGTGCGAAAATATACGCTTAGGCCGAAAGAAATATGAAACACTAGACAAGCGAGCAGAAAAAGCGTAAGCTAAGTACAGCCTTGTAACGAGTAGGTATCGTTGTGTTGTGGAAAATTGGTTCAGGATAAAAGAGACAGTATACCTCCTGAAGCATAGCCTGAACCTCGATACGAATTTTTCTCCGCGTTCGCCTTATTTTTACAAGGGGAAAGAGGAGGCGAAAGCGAACGGACAAGCGCAGTCAGGCTTCCCCAGTTGGAGTTGTCAGCCGCCGTCGCTTCGCTCCTAAAAATCATTCGCCAAAATGATTTTTGCAGCTGACAACTCCAACCGCTGTACTGTTCTACTACCTCATATTCCTCCCATGGCTTTTCCTCTTTCGCACCTGCCTGACCGCAAAAAGGAAGGCAAAAAGTAAAATTCCCCCCTTACACCCTCCTTTTACTTTTTGCCTGCTATTGTCGTACTAACGCACAAAAAGGTTTTCAATGTTACCTCCTACTTTCCAACGTGATCTCCACAGTTTACAACCTGGTAATAACCCACATCTTCTCATAGTGGCCTAACGAGTTGTATCCCCCGCTCTTCGAAAGTACACGGCGAGGAGGATGGCTAAAGTGGGAACAATGAAACTCCACCACACTCCGAGCAGAAGGCCATAGAGGAGGGGGAGGCTTAATAGGCCATAGAAGATATAGGAAAGAAAGATCATCGATGCCCCCAGCCCGTTAAGCAAGCACAGCCATCGAATCCACTTCTCCAATCGTTCCCCGGCAAATACTGGAGCCGCGAAGATCGTCGCCACGCCCATGAAGGTATAGCCAAGCCCATCGACCATCTGTATAAAGGAACCTGGTGCGAAGCTGAGGAGTGCAACTTGGTCGGCCTGGCTGCGCAACACATGTGGCTCTACGACGAAGAGCCAGGTCACGTACACAATGGAGACCAGAGCGGCATAGAGGACAGCAAAGGTAAGGAATGTACATCACAAGGCCATCACAAACGGAGGCTTCAGGCTCTCACGTCCGTCACACTTTCACATACTTTATTTTCCATTGGAATGCCGAGTAGCCCACTCATTCGTGCACGAATGTGTCCAGCAAATCTGACTTAGGTAGTCGTACGAACTTATGGGGTAATCACAGTTTACAACTCTTTGACAACTTTATTGCTAAGATATCCGTTTCACGATGCTATTGGAGGCTGACGCACCCGCGAACGGACAACTCCATAGAGTAGCTGTCTTCTGGCTTTTTCAGTGTAGCACAGGGCTTCCGCATTCCCGTCAAGCCTAACGGCTCCTCCGCTTCGTTTCGGCCCTCCGGGTGAGCGGGAAAGCACGCCCTGTGCACTTGCGGTTTTGCCAGAAGGACACAAACCCGACGGCAGAAAGGAGATGATGGTTGATGAATGTCTGGATCAGCGCGATCCTGCGCCAGCTTCTTGGTGAGTCCACAGACAAACCTAATCAGCAGAGATTATCGTTTACCAGAAAGTGCATTCAGCAGATGAAAGACTGGAACCTGTCTGAAGCAGACGTAGCCGATGTGTTCCGGCACGGCGAGTTGACGAATGAAAACATGCTGATCCGCAAATATAACGGCTACGAGATCGGCATGTACTACTTCCGGGAAACAAAGACCTGCAACTACATTGTGACAGCCATCTGGAAGCGGGAGCGGTGCTAGTTTCTCTGCATTCTACTCAGTAGGGGACAACTACTGAGCAGGAGCAGGGATGCTACCCCTGGGAGAGGAGGTGATACCCCGATGAAACGGTACTACATTCGTGTCCCCCGCGACTACCAGTGCTACATCAGTGTCGATGCGGAAGACAGCCGCGAGGCACGGTTTGAGGCCATCAAACAGCTGGTTTTCAAGGTCGTCAATGACTTCGTACCCTTCGATATCAGCGAAAGAGATGAGGTCTACCCGTGTGACCAGTGCGCCTCATTCTTTCCGTCATCTGAGTTAAAAGACCATGATGGAAAGCTGGTATGCGGCCTGTGCGAAGAGTATGCCAATGGCCACGTGCCGGAATATTGGTAGGTTATCTACCTCCTGCTTGCAAGATACAGTCCTTGCAGGCAGGAGCAGGTACGTTACCGAGAAGATAGCAACCAAGCAGTACGTTGTCAAGGTAATCTGTTTTTTTGATTGCCCGAAAGAGAAAACCTCATGGCTGCGGGCAAACGGGCGCGCTCTTCGGACGGCTGAGAAGTCCTCACGGCTGTACTGTCGCGCGGCCCCCATTCTCTCGCTGCTGGACATCCGACAGCCGTCCTTTCTCCATTGTCAGTAGGTGCTTTTCTAAACAGCGGGCGTGCTGGTGATTGCGCACTGTTACCATTGCTGGAAACCAGAACGTGAACGTTTTGAGAGGTGAGCATTCCTCTTTCCGCCTATTGTAAGCGTTTTGTGATGACTTGGAGCATTGCTGTGATGCCATCGAGAGGTGGCTCGGATACGCTCTGAGGAGAAAGACTCCTGTGTGATGGGAGCGATGAGTCAGAGCATAAGGAAATTACACAACGAGAAAGGGGAAGAAGCCATGGAGAAGCTGTATCCTTTTGCACTTGAGGCAACTGAAGTAAACTCTGTCATGGAGGCGATCCAGGAGCGGATCAGCAGGCTGCTAGCCTCTCCCGCCAGTATGGAACGCGAGAGCCATTTGCGGATCCTGCACAGCTTGATGGAGAAGCTGGGTCAACTGCTCGAACAGGATCAGGGTGAGCAGGCCCTATTGATAGGGATGGATTAGCAGGATAAGGAGGAGCACGAGGCGTGTGGGGATGAGTCATTGAGCGAGATCGCTGGTTTGAACCAACACACTCTCTAAGGGAAAGCAGGGCAGGCCTCGTGTATCTTCCACTCGTCTAGCCGCCTGCACCGCTGCAAGACGAAAACAGGATACCACGCTGACAACTATTCTCAGCGCACAGGATGGGATCGCCAAAGTGAAAGAGCGCATCAACACGATGCACCATCCCCAGCCTGAAAAGGGACTTTAGTAGTTGATCTACCCACTGCTTGCAGGGCGTCATCCTTGCAGGCAGCAGCAGGTACGTTACCGAGATGAAAGCGAACCTTGTAGCTATTGTCAACTGAACATGAGTCAGTATGGCGGCCTGGGGGTACCGCTTTTCCTCAGGAGGGAACTAGCACTCCCAGGCAACATATGCCAGAGCACACAGCGAGGAGACGCCATGGCAAACTACACCAGAATCACGAGACGACAGTTCATGGCTGGCACGCTAATGGCCGGAGCAGCGCTGGCTCTACCCTGGTATTTCGATACCAGGGCAGCGTTTGCTTTCAATCAGAGCATGGGGCTGCAGAAGTTCGTCCAGCCCTTGCGTGGCGTCGGCCCAGGAGGAATCACGGTCGCAGCGCCCGATGCCTTCCCGGCTCCCGTCACGGGGGTAACCCACTACTCCCTCACCATCGCGCAGTTCAGGGATCAGTTGCACCCCACCCTCGGCCCAACGACGCTGTGGGGCTACCACCCGGCTGTGGCGCTGGGCGGCAGCACGCAACCCCAGAAGCACCTGGGCGGCATCATCGTGGTGCAGCGCGGGGTGCCGGTCCAGATCACGTTTACCAATACGCTGCCACCGAAGCACATCCTGCCGGTCGACACCAGCGCCAACTTCCCGGACGCCAAGAAGCACCAGAACGCGACTACCACCCACCTGCACGGGGGGTTCGTGCCCTGGATCAGCGACGGCGGCCCTTTCAGCTGGTTTACCCCGGATGGCCAGTATGGCCCGAGTGTGCACAGTGCAAAGGGCAACATCTACCAACTACTCAATCCGGGACTCAAGGCAGGTCAGGCGGAGTACTACTACCCCAACGACCAGAGCGCCCGGCTGGTCTGGTACCACGACCACGCCCACGACCTCACCCGGCTCAATGCCTACGCGGGGATCGCCTCCGCCTACCTCATCCGCGACAACTTCGAGGCCAACCTTCGCAACAGGGGCCTGCCCGACTTCGTGGAGCACGGCGGGCGCGAGATCCCCATCGTCATCCAGGACAAGATCTTCGTGGGACCCAACATCGCCACCAAAGACCCCACCTGGCCTGGCCCTAGAGGAGTGGGCAGCCTGTGGTATCCCCATACCTACGAGCCGGACCGCTGGGAGTTGTCAGACGACCATCCGTTGGGCCTGCCTCCCGATCCCTCGATCATCCCCGAGATGTTCGGCGACACCATGTTGGCCAACGGCACGGTCTATCCCGAGGCAACCGTCGAGGCCCGGCGCTATCGCCTGCGCCTCCTCAACGCCTGCCAATCGCGCTTCCTGAACATGCAGCTGTATGTGGATGATGGGAGCCTGGACGGCATCACCCTCAACCGCCACACGAGGAAGCCAACCAATGCCAAAGGCCCCGACTTCCTCGTGCTCGGGACCGAGGGCGGGTTCCTGCCGCATCCGGTGCATGTCCCCTCGAACAGGCCGTTCGATCCCCATACCCTCGGCGGCAGCCTCATCACCGGCCCGGCTGAGCGCTGGGACCTCATCGTCGACTTCAGAGGGTTCGCCGGGAAAAAGATCATCCTCTACACCGATGCTCCCGCGCCGTTCCCGATGGGCGACCCGCTCAACGACTACTTCCCTGGTGCTCCGGACAATCCCACGCAACCCCAACCAGGCTTCGGGCCGGACACCCGCCAGGTCATGCGGTTCAAGGTCGTCCCCGCGACCAGCAAGGACGCGCCCCTGCGCCTCACTGAGGACACCAACCTGAGGCCGGACCTCAACCCATTCCTCGTGCCACCAGGCGCTGCGGTTCAAAACGGCGTGCTGCACCTGCCGCCAGGCGTGCGGATCCGGCAATTGACCCTCAACGAGACCTTTGATGGATACGGCCGCCTGCTGCAGTTGCTCGGGACAAACAAGCCAGGGAAAGGCGGTTTCGGGCGCGACTACGAAGACCCTGCGACCGAGACGCCGGAGGCGGGCTCAACCGAGGTGTGGCAGATCGCCAACCTGACGGGGGACACCCACCCGATCCACTTCCACCTGGTCAATGTCCAGGTGCTGGGACGCCAGCCGTTCGACGTGGACACCTACCACGGCACGCCCAGCTACACTGGTCCTGCGCGTAATCCAGACCTGATTGAGCGGGGGTGGAAGGAGACAGTACGCATGAACCCAGGCGAGGTGACCACCGTGATCATGCGGTTCGACCTGCCGAGGGTGCCGTTCACCGTTCCTCCCAGCCCACGAACTGGCGGGCACGAGTACGTGTGGCACTGCCACATCCTGGAGCATGAAGAGCACGATATGATGCGACCGCTGGTGGTTAGGTGAGCAGCGCCAGGGTCCGGACACCCCGCTGTAAGGAAGGGAGATACCAGCACAGGAAAGCCGCCGCGCGGCGGCTTTCCCTGCGCCCCGGCGCATACCATTCACCCGCCTGGCTTGCCCCTGAGAAAGGCTGGTCGCCCTTGGATTCCCTGACCCTCTCAACAGTGGCAGCGATGAGTTAGGAAAACCCTCTCCAAAGCCCAAGCAGTATGCTGACCACCAGCCAGCAATCGGTAAAACCATCGGTGCGCCAAAGCAGGAAGGCGTGCGAGAGGAGTACCAAACCTTTCTGCGCTCGCTTGGCTACCAACCAGAACCAGGAGCGAAAGCTGCCTTTGGGAAAAATATCACGTAGTTTCTCTATTCTGTCCAGACTGGCACACTGGACAGGTGTAAGGAAAGTACCACCGCCATAAGCACCCGCTTGTCTTTAGTCCCACGCTCTTGTTTGCACACAGGAGAACGCCTGACGGCTATGGGCAAACGGGCACGCTCTTCGGACGGCAGCAAAGTCCTGAAGGAGGTACTGTCGGGTGCCCCTTTTTCAACCTGTTCTTTCCATGCGTTTCTTCAACTACAGCGGTGCTGGACATTGGATGCCATATCGATCGTTGTGGAACGAGGTATCGCCCAAAACGCTTCGCGCCTGAGCGAAGCGTCGAGTCGGCTGCAAGCGATTGTTGGGCTGCCCCAAAGATTATGGATATCATCCGTCTCGTCACTCTTTCAGGAATTCCAGAATTTTTCGGTTGACTGTTTCAGGTTGGCTACCGGGTAATTCATGGCCGGCATATGGGATCAACTCGGTTTGGATAGTGGGAATCTGCCGTTTAGCGCGTTCTATCGCTGGCACCGGATCGTACAGCGACTCTTGCTGACCGATCAAGAGCAAGGTCGGATTTTTTACCCCACGCAATTCCTCATCCGTATAAGGGGCCGGCAGAACTGTGGGTGGCAATCGGAAATATCTGTTGCCCGGGTAGAACTGCTTTGTTATCAGATCGAACATTCGTTTCGTCTTTTCATTTTTCATATTTGGCGCATACATGAACCAATGCATCATGCTGTCCGACCAAAACCGGCCGGGTAGACGAGTCAGCATGCCACGAATGTAAAATTGTGGTTTGAGGGGAACAAAACTGCCTATCGGAGTGAGAAGCACGAGCTTTTTGACCCGATCCGGCCTGTGTATTGCATAATTGAGCGCAGCGAAGCCGCCATAGGACCATCCTATTACATCCGTTTGGCTTATTGCGAGAGCATCTAATATGCCAGTCAGCCATTGGGCCATCTCTCCTCGATCGCGCATGGGCTGATCCGGAATGCTCTTGCTTGGCTGGCCCATCATATCCAGCGCGTAGACGCGAAAGTTGCGGCTAAGATCAGCACTGGTATACGCCCAAACCGTCAGGCTCATAAAGAAGCAATGCAAGAGCACCAGTGGTGGTGCTTCCTTGGGACCACAGACGACAAGGTGCGTACTGCCAAAACGGCTCCGAATGTCCATCGGTTCGTACGGCACGGTCCAGAGTCGCATGCTGGCTTCGTAAGCAGCCATATACTCAGCTTCGCCTTTTGGGCTTTTGAATGGAGACGGTAAGTTCGACATCGTTGCATCTCCTTTGAGTTGGGTACGGGAGTCTCCATCCCATTGTTATCCTGCTCTTGAGCCGTGCTCCAGGCAGCCCAACGTGTTCCTCCTGAGACCGCTTCGGTCCACATCCACTGCCGTGTGCTCACGCTGCGTTCTGATGCGCTTGTTGCCGAAGCGTCCGCTGGCCGTGCTGAGAAGCCGTCCCACTTCCCCGGCTCTTAGCGCTTCTGTCAGGAGTGTGCTCCCTCTGAAGATTGGTTGGGTTGTCAGACGGTTCAAGATCAGATGACAGCTTACGGCTGGCTCTCGATGATTTCGACAATCTCACTGCACTCATAGATGTCGTGAAAGTGCTCAAGGTGATGGACGATTTCGTCTTGAGACTGTGCATCTACGAGATGGAGTGCCTTGTCGGAATTTCCGGCATGAGGATAGATGCGCCAGCCTGTGGGGGTTCCCCCAATCTGGTTCAGACGCCGAAAGAATTCTTCAGCTTGGTCGGTCTTTGGGCCACCCACAAAGTAGAATGTCTTCATCAGGTCAGACCTCCCTGTGTTTTGCTGGCGCAAATGCGGTTAGTGACAGGCATAGTCGCGCCAGCGATAGAGCATGACGGCGAGCATGGCGGGCACCATGAGGAGGTGCGTTCCCGTCAGCACGACCGTGCTTGGAAGATGGCCGATCCAGCAAACGGCGATCAGCAAGACGGTGGGAACCAGCATTGCCCCCGCCATCTCCGCACTGAGCCGCCAGGCATGCTTGCGGATGCGCATCCAGGCCACCATGGGCACGCTCATCGCGACCACCATCGCCAGCGCATAGGCCTCCGGAAACAAGCGTGCGGACAGGTAGGGAAACCCCAGCGGAATGAGGATCGCGCTGTTCACCACGCCGAATACGCCCATGCCCAGCAGCATGGCCAGGACCATCTCGCCGAAATGCCGCAGGAAGCGAACTGTCTGCCTGCCGCGTGACGGTTTCGCTGTGATCGTCGTGCTCATCTGTCTTGCGCGGGGTGGGAAACCCACCTCACCTTGCACCTCCTGTGTAGGTGGAGAGGTGATCGTGGTGGTCATGTGTTCGTCTCGAATACGCATAGCTTTGCTCCTTTCGAGAAAGCGGTGTGCGATCCACGCCGGGCGGCGGCGACACTTCTCTGCGCCTGCCACTGGCGAGGAACGTTCACACGTACCATTCCTTCTTCAGGTGTCACCCGACAGGCAACCCAACGCTGTGCACGATGTGCTCGTCTGCGCGAAGGCTTCTGCCAGGGTGCTACGAAACGCGCTACCAGGGGTTGGGTACAATGGGGCAAGACCGTTCAACCTGCACTCCTCACCTCGTCGTACTCATCACTACAGGGAGTAGATCGGTATTCAGGAGAGAGCGTAACACAGGGCCCTCACGTAGGTATCACAAAAGGGAGCTTCGCTCTCACACATCCGTCACAAGTTCATGCGATCTCAAGACGCATGCCAGGGAGGGGAGGAGCACACAGAAAGGAAAAGTCGTGAGCAAACTAGACAGTTCTGCTTTTTCAAGCTCATCTATTTTAGTTTGCCCGAAAGAGAGACCTGATGGAGAGCGGGCAAAGGCCGCGCTCTTCGGTCGTTTTATTGAATCCTCACGGCGGTACTGTCGCGCGGCTTTCGACTTCTAAATGCTTCCAGTGAAGAGTTGCGGAATCGGCGTTGTCTGCAACGGCCTAGCACAAAGTCAGGAGTGTGGTTCCAGACAACTATTACGCAAGCTTAATATGGAAGTATATAGCAGACCAGAGGTGATGCCTTCTCCTCTCTTACTGATGAGGTATGTAAGGGCTTTTTTCACCAAGCTGATATTTTAGGCGGCGCAGAGGCTAGTTTTGAGGCTACAATGCCGGTAGGAAACGTCCCTGGTTCAGAACAAGCAGAAACCCACGAGACAACCTCGTGGGTTCTTTGTGGCCCTGCAATCCCAAACGGGAAGGGTGAGTCATTCCGACATCGTGACCAATTCAGTTTTCCTAAAAGGAGAAAAGAATAAAGCCAATAATAACATTGATCCTGGTAGGGTTATCCCCCATGGGAAACTAAGTAGTTGTACTGCTAGAGAATAATTCGGATAAAAGTACGTCGCTGCAACTAGAGGGATCATCAAACCATTCGCGAGGAAAAACCACTTGACCCACCTCTCTAGTCCTTGCTGTGCAAACACAGGGACGGCAAATAAAGTCGCTAAACTCATGAATATATACCCTAATCCATCAGCATCCCGGAGCAGAGAGTGTGGCGTTTGATTGAGAATACGAATTTCCTCCGCAGTAGCTGTCATGGGAATCACCGTGGCCAATTGAACAACATAGTTCAACGTGACATATACGGTATAGATAACGGCAAAAAGAAGCGCCGCATGACTCCAGATTTTCTTTTCGTTTGGCACAGTGTAGTGAAGCGCAAGAATCGCAAGCATAAAAGGGGGTGCAATACCAAGCGAGAATCCGAATATGAGTATGCCATCCCAAGGAAAGACAAGAACGCCTACCACTTGCAGTACTAGAGCAACACTGAATCCAACAGCCGCAACGAAAGCCACAAGCGCTGACCAAAAACCGAATGTATAAAACATCTTTTGCATCGGCTTTCCCCTTTTCTCATCTGTATGCAGGTAAACCATTCACCGAGAGAATGATACTCTCAATTTGAGAGGAATGGCCTATTCGGCCCGTCGAGGAAATGTACAACGTTCAGCCAGGCTTCCGCTTGTGCATTTCCACATCCTTCTTCTGCTCGCCGCAATCGGTCGGGATGCCGAATCCTGCTAGTGCCTTGGTGAGCAAACACCAAACAGGATTCGTTCTCCTCGTCTCCATTCCCTCTTACGCCATCGGGCTCGGCTGGGGTACCCGCTCCCTCACGCTTGCCCTGCGGACTGCCGGCCGATATATCCACCACAGCCCCACGCAGATGCCAAGTGTGACCAGCCCATCCACCCAGACCGGTGGCCTGATAAGTACGAGGCCGACCAGGAGCAGGCCAGTTGCCGAGACAGCCAGCAGTGGCCGCAGCCAGTCGCGCCGGACAACAAGCCCGATCTCGGCTATCAGGAAGCCCAGAAACATGACCACCATGAGGGCCGCCTCGGTGTTAAGGATCGCCTGAGATATCGGTGCCACCCCCTCTGCACGCGCCTTGATGCCGAGCATGTTCTGCCGCACCGCGAAGAAGTCGGCAGCATCGGTGAAGAGTTGGATGACAATTGGTAAATGACCTGAAATGTGAGCAGCTTTTGCCCTGAAACATAAGCACTTGCCCCCAATCATGAGCACTGGGAGGAACATAGCTGGACAAACCGCTCCGCATCTGGGGTACTGGAATTGGAAGTTGTAAATACACCCCCCCTGGCGAGGGTTCTCGTCAAAAAAAGGGCCTCCTGTGGTCGAGACCTGGAGGCCACTCTTGCACCCCTGCCATCCCTCTTCGAAGACGTCCCTCACTGTACTTTGCCAGGAAGGTTTGCCAAATTGCCACAAAGATACGAAAGCGGCTAAGGTATGCGGCAATGTGATAGTTGAGAATTGGAATATAATTGTCTCAAAACTGTAGAACACAACCAGAAGGGATGTACAGGGAGAACACCGCATGGCGAACCAGGATCAGCTCGACATTCTCAAACAAGGAGCGGAGCGATGGAAGATATTGCGCAGTGATTGGAGGACTTGGGGAGATTGGACTCTTAGAAGACAAATTGAACTCAGAGGAGCTGATCTTAGTGGGGCCAACCTCAGTGAGATTGACCTTGGCGGGGTCTTCATGCCCGACGATGAAGATCAGGATAACGATTTTGGTAAGCTCCTTCCCATAACTGAGCTTAGTTGCGCCAATTTAAGTATCGCTAACCTCGTTAGAATCAATCTTAGCTATGCCAACCTCAGGGGAGCCGACCTCAGTAGAGCTAACTTACAAGGAGCCAATCTCACTAAGGCCATACTCTCTAAGGCGGACCTCACTGGAGCTTTCCTCAGTGATGCCAATCTAACTGGAGCCTACCTTGACAATGCCATTCTCAGTGATGCCAATCTAACTGGAGCCTACCTCCACGAGGCCGCTCTCATGGAAGCTATTTTTAGAAAGGCCATCCTCAATAAAACCGATCTCAGTCAAGCTTATATGCAATCAACAATTTTTGGAGATGTTGATCTAAGTCTGGTGGTGGGGCTTGATACTGTGGAACACTATGGTCCTTCGACTATCGGTATTGATACGATCTATCGCTCACAGGGGAATATTCCAGAAGCATTCCTGCGCGGTGCTGGTGTTCCTGACTCCTTTATCGAGTACACGCGTTCCCTTGTTGGCAAACCCATTGACTACTATTCATGCTTCATTAGCTACTCTAGCAATGATCAGGCGTTTGCTAGACGCTGGTACGCTGATTTACAGGGCACCCATGTACGTTGCTGGTTTGCGCCGGAAGATCTAAAAATTGGTGCGAAGATGCGTACCAGTATCGACGAGTCCATCCGCCTGCACGATAAACTCTTGCTGATACTGTCTCACTATTCGGTCGCAAGCCAATGGATAGAGCAGGAAGTGGAGAGAGCATTAGCCAGGGAACGCAAAGAAGACAAAGTGATTCTCTTTCCCATTCGCCTGGATCAGACAGTGATGGATATTGAAGAGGGTTGGCCAGCACTTATTCGCAACACGCGGAACATTGGTGACTTCACCCGCTGGAAACGCCATGATGCCTATCAGAAAGCCTTCGCTCGATTGCTGCGCGACCTCAAGGCAGAAGGCTGAAAAGACTAATGAGCGGTAATGCCTGCAAGAGCAAGGGAAGACGTTAGCACTAAGCCGCTACGGGAGAGTCGTTGGAGACGCTGTAGATGTGGAACTGCTGTTTGTCGTCGCCGGGGATGCGCCACAAGCAGCCAGGAAGCACAGACTCAGGACCACCAATATCGGTATTGAACAGGGTTTCATCAGGAGCCTCCGCTTCTTTCCCTCTTGCTGAGAGGACACCGTTACAAATGGGAGCGAGTACAGGCAATGAGTCTGACTCACCTTCGCGAATATGCTACCGACAGAGATACGCCCGGCGTGTGCAAAAACTCTCAGGTGGCTACCAATTTTAGAGTAGCCAGGTGCCAGGCGGTCATCAATCCGAGACGTCAGTTCCAATAAGATGAGTAGTCATTGGTGGAGGGTCGGACAGGGCATCAGCCTGCTCTTCATACTGCCGGTCGACGCCGGTCAGCCGCTCATTGTGTTGCCTCAGATGCTCTTCCCAAGAGGGGACGACGAAGAATTCCACAAAGCGGTTCGCTGTCTCACCATCACGATAAAGTCCCCACTCCACCGCCCCGGTCCGCAGCCGCGACTTTCGCAACCGGCTCATCGCCTGGAGGAAACGCTGCTCGTTCTCTGGGGCGATGGTGTAGGTCGACGTCACAAGCACAGGTCCATCCTGCAGGTCGGGCTCGAGCACCAGATGGGGCTCGGGCCAGTACACGGCCAGGCTGCGATCCATGCCTCTCGTGTCGAAGAGAGGCAAAAAACGGATGGTCACTATCCCTGCGACCATGACAGCCGCTGCGATGAGAAAGGTCGCCACGAGTCCCGCCGACCCGGCAATGACACCCCAGATCACAGCACCACCTGCCTGGGCGCCAAAGAAGACCATCTGATAGACCGACAGGCCGCGGGCACGCACCCAGGCTGGGAGAAAGAGTTGCATCGAGGCATTCATGCTTGAGAGGACGACGATCCAGGCGATCCCCGTTGGTATGAGCACAACCAGGATCGCTATGGTGTTCGGTACCAGTACAAGCACGACAAGCGCCGCCGCGTAGACGATACTGGCAGCAAGCAGCATAGGGTTATCCGACAGCCTTGTGCGGATGCGTGGGAGTGTGAAAGCGCCAGCAACGGCACCGACCCCAAGCGCGCCCAGCAGTAACCCATAGCCGTTCGCGCCGAGTCCGAGTCGCTCAGTCGCGACCAGAGGCAGCAGGGCCCACAGTGCGCTGGCTGGCACGAGAAACAGTGCTGAACGGACCAGTATGCGGCGGACAACCGGGGCGTAGCGAACGTAACGCTCCCCAGCCCGCAGCGCCGGGATGAACCGCTCGGGGGACGGTGCTGTCGTATCCGCGGGAGGGTGCCAGGCAGCGACTACGAGCCCAAAGGCAAGAAACGTGGCCGTGTTGAGGGCGAAGACTGCTCCAACCCCGACCCGCGTGATCAGAACGCCAGCGATCGCCGGGCCGATGGCACGCGCAAGGTTGATGCTGATCGAGCCGAGGGCGGAAGCGGAGGGCAGTTGGGAACGCGGGACGAGATCGGGGATCAGCGCCTGGTAGGCAGGTGTTGAGAATGCCGACCCGGCGCCGAGCAGAAACGTGAGCGTGAGCAGGAGTGCAGGCGGCATCTGGCCGATGATCGTCAAGATTGTGAGCACCAGCCCCGTGATGACCAGGCACCCCTGGACAATGATGAGGAGCCAGCGCCGATCGAACGTATCAGCGAGCACACCGCCAACGTACGCGAACAACACATCCGGCAGCATATCCGCCGTTTGGACCAGCGCAACCAGGATGGAGGCGTGCGGCTGGTTGACCAACAGCCACTGGGCTCCCACGGTTTGCATCCAGGTGCCGATGTTGCTTACCAGGACTGCCAGCCACAGCGCCCGGAAGATCCCGATGCGCAGAGGCGCCCAGGTTGAGACTGCTTTTCCTGAGGAAACCATGATTCCCTCCAATCCGTTGGCATCAGATTGTCCATTGGTAACCTCTCGGTCACCTTCCTTGCATTGCTCGCTGCCTGCCCACAGGCTCACGCCTACAGAGAAGCAAATTCGCGCGGAACGCTCCGCTGGATTTCGAAACTTACTTAACCCGAGTCATAACAGCGTCATAGGCGTTGCCATCCGTGCTTTCAGTACCCTCGTCCGGCCGCCAACCGCCTGTAAGCATGTTGCCGTCTTCGCTGAAATTACCCGTATACGTTGCTCCTAAACCTGAATGTCTTACAGTATTACCCTGAATATCCCATGAGTATGGAAGCATGGTTCCCGACATATTTGAATAGACGTGTGAGGGGAAAGTCTTACTCTCCGGGTCATACGCGATGATTTCTAAGCTCTTGATAATAAAACCCTGAAAGTTCATTTCGCCGACCGATTGAAGAAAAAATCCTCCTGGCATCCATTCAAAAGTGGTCCAGCCAGTAATATTGTCCTCTTTTGAGTCAAACGTACGACCTTTTAATTCCCATTTGCCAACCAACTTTTCTAAACGCTTAAGCGCCGGGTCAGGTTGAGACATTTGCACGTTTGTTTCATCATTTTTTGCCATCTAGTTCATCTCCTTATCGGTGGATCACTATGGGCCAGACGAATATGCAGTTGCTAGACAGCGTTGGTTGAAAGTTGAGACATAACCCAATTTCTTCTTACAACTCATACCCCTGATCCACCCAATAATGCCAATCCTCTATCGCCTGTTGCGTCTTCTCATCTACATCAACACCCTGCAATTCTATCAAAGGAACAGCAAGCTCATATGCATTCCATCGGACCATCACAAACATTTCATGGTCACATTCCTCGACAGGAGCCATCCCTACCACCTCAACTTCATCTCCTGGTTGCAATGGCGAAATTGCTCACTGAGCAATACAGCGTGCAGTAAACGGAAAGTGCAGAGTGTCCTCAAGATAGGAATACCACCCTATTGCTTGTTCTTCAGCGCCATATGCGTCCACTATGATCTCCATAGTAATTCGCTCTTCACGTTCTTCATCTCGTGACCGTCGAGTCATATGTTTCCTCCTGTTGTGAATAAAAAACGGGGTATCAACAAAATGCTCTTGAGTGTTTGATTGTGTCATAGAGTAGTATAACAGAAATCAAATGAAGCATCGGAACCTCTGGCAAGCCGTCTTTGTTTCTGCTATGATAGAGGCATGAAAGTACTATTTGTTGCCGGTTACGGCCCAATCACCACAGAGACGAAGGAAAGCGCAGCTTTCTATCGAGATAGCCTGGGTCTTTCTTTCCAAGAAGAAGCTGATGGATACTTGCACACTGAAGAGCTCAAGGGGGTCAAGTCTTTTGCCCTGTGGCCGCTTTCACAAGCGGCTCAGTCGTGTTTTGGTGTGAACGAATGGCCAACTGCTCTGCCAACTCCCACCTCCTGGCTTGAATTTGATGTAGAAGATGTTGCCGGGGCCTCTAAAGAGCTGAAAGCAAAAGGCTACACGCTCTTGATAGCTGCAAGGAAAGAACCATGGGGTCAAACGGTTACTCGCCTGCTCAGCCCGGAAGGCATTTTGGTCGGTCTGACGTATACACCGTGGATGCGTGAAGGCGAATCGGAGGTTCAATAGCCACTCCATCACCTTGCACTCGTACTCCTTTCCACGTCCTGCGGCTCACCTAGCCGTCTTCCATCGGTGCATCGAGGAATTCGGTCAGGATCGGCAGCAGCAGGTGGATGCGCGTCATGATCCCATGATAGGGGGGCGCCCAGCCCACATGCGTCGTGGCCGGGAGGACCGCGAGTGAGGCCCGCGGCAGACCAGCCAGGTCGCCGTCTGCCTGACCGCCGCCCAGCAGAGCAAAGAACTCCACCTCGTGCGCCAGGCGCAGACCATCTGCATCCCCCACCAGGATCAAGGTGGGGGTTTTGAGAGCCGCCACGCCTGCAGTCCAGTCGTAGTCGGACGTCACCAGTTGCCTCACCTTGGCCACGACGTCTGGCCAGGCTTCGGGCACAGGCGAGGTGCGGAGATAAGCATCGTGGATCGGAGTTCCTGCGAACGCTTCGGCGCTTATGGCGCTCATGGCTGCCAGGTCTTGGGGGTACCAGCCATCCCTTTTGAAAGCGGTCGAGGCCAGCGCCAGTTTCCGCACCACCTCCGGGTGCCGGATGGCGGTTTGTAGCGCGACGCCGCCTCCCAGGGAATAGCCGAAAATATCGGCCTGGTCAAGGCCCAGGTGCCTGATCAGGGCGGCGATATCGTCCGCCAGCCACTCGTAGCGCAGTGGACGCTCGATGTCGGCGGTATGCCCGTGTCCTTGCAGTTCTACAGCGATGACGCGCCGCGTTGTGGCAAGCATGGTGAGCTTTGTCCAGGTGGAACCCGGTTGGATCGGCCTCGCTCCCCAGCGGTGCTGCAGCTGCCCGCGCGGCTGGCTGGCCAGCCGCGGCTAGAGCTGGACCGCCTACTCGGGGCTGGGGCTCTGCTCATCCGCCTCATCCTCCACGGCCCCCAGAGCTCGCAAGGTGGCGATCTCGGCCTGGGTCAAGCCTCGGATGCCCGTGATAGTGAGGCGCTCGTAGGGCCGGTCGCGGCGCAGCGTGCCCA
>WNGD01001628.1_pt1 | contig 24222 bp, 17 predicted proteins | sample 5400671 | NCBI WGS metagenome assembly WNGD01 (sample SAMN13153369, study PRJNA577476) | soil metagenome | isolation source: 40 cm soil or saprolite under grassland replicate 2 | place: USA:California | collected 2016-06-15
ACCTGCAGTTCAACCCGCCGTACGGTCCGATCGAGTTCGCTCCGTCCATCCAGTTTGCGGCACCGGTCCGTATCCGCCTCGGCCTGCAGCAGCGGGCCGCTGCCAACCTGCACAATCATGTGCTGCGGTCAGTGCGCCGCTTTGCCGTCCTGCTGGTCGCCGATCTCGCCTCGTTCTACGTCATGCGCGAGCTGGTGCGCGCGGTGCGCGACTACGGCTGGCTCGGCGATAGTCTCGCGGCCCGGCTCCAAGATGTCCTGCCGCAGGGAATCTTGAACGGTTGGCAATACGCGGCGGCGCTATTCGTCGCACTGTTCTTGACGGGGAACTACGGGCGGGGTGACCAGCGGCGCGACACGCGACGCCTGTTCATCGCGTGTGCCCTCGCGACCGCGCTGCCGTTGTGGATGAGGCTGTGGACCCGCGGCCTGGAGCCCGTGATCGTGCAGTATGCCATCACCACCGTGCTGGTGTGGGCGGGGCTCGTGACCGAGCGACGGGTGATCGACCAGATCGTGGTGCGGTTCTTCCCCATGTACCGCAACGCCGCGCCGACGCTGTTCGTCGGTCCCGCGGAGGCCTGTCGGGAGGCGATCTTGAGCCCCGCCTTCGCGCTGGGTGGCGAGTGCCGGCCGGTCGGGTTCGTGGATGTGCACCTTCCTCCCGCGCATGACGCACTAGGCCACGCGGTTGACTTCCGGTCACTATTACAGCGAACGGGCGCCGAGGTCGTTGTGGTTGCGGGTTATCTCCCCGACAACCGATTCCGGGAGGTGGTGGACGCGTCGCTCGAGTCCCAGTCGCAGCTCCTTTCGGTGCCGCGATCGATCGCGATCGCGGGGGTGCAGCCCAATCTCGTGTGGCGACGCGGGCGGCCGCTGATCGAGCTGACGGCGCCGACCCTCAAGGGGCGGCAGGTGTTCGTGAAGCGCGTGATCGACCTCATCGCGGCCGGCGTGGGACTCGTTGTGCTCAGCCCGTTGCTCGCGTTGGTGGCGGCGGCGGTGAAGCTTCACTCGCCCGGCCCGGTCTTTTTCACACAGCAGCGCGTCGGGCAAGGCGGCCGGCGGTTCCGCATTATCAAGTTCCGCACGATGGTGGACGGTGCCGAGCAACGCCGCGATGAGCTCCTCTCGCGCAGCCTCTACAGCGATGGGCGCCTGTTCAAGGTACGCGACGATCCGCGCATCACCCCGCTGGGCCGCTGGTTGCGGCGCAGCAGCATTGACGAACTGCCGCAGCTCGTCAATGTGCTGCGCGGCGAGATGTCTCTGGTCGGCCCGCGGCCGCCGCTGCCGTCAGAAGTGGCCCTCTACGAGGAGCACCACTACGCACGGTTCGACGTGAAGCCTGGGCTCACGGGACCATGGCAGGTCGCTGGGCGCAACGGTGTCACGTCGTTTGAGGAAGTCATGGGCCTCGAGAGGAATTACATCCGAGAGTGGTCCGTGTGGGCGGATGTGCGACTGCTGGCGAAGACCATCCCGGTCGTGATGCGGATGCGGGGAGCGTTCTGATGTATGCTGCTTTCGGGTGCGGTGAGCTTGCCGCGTGCGACGGAGGCGGTGTTCCAGCGAGTCACGGGTCCCACTGACGCAGCGGAGGTGTGCGAGAAGTGACCCGCAGGGGTGATTGGGTGTGGTTCGATCTCGAAAACACCCCGCATGTTCTCTTCCTGGAGCCGCTTGTCCGGCGCGTCGAGGCATGGGGTTGGGCCGTTCGGATCTCGGCGAAGCCCCAAGCACAAACACTAGATCTGGCCCGACATCGTAGACTGCCAGCGGAGCCTGTCGGCACTGGCGACTTCGTCGGCTTCCGCGAAAAGATACTCGGTGGGACCGCGAGAGCCTTCGCCCTCGCACTCTGGGCTCTACGACATGGTCGACCTGCGCTCCTAATCTCCAGCTCTCGGAGTGCATCACTCGCTGCCTGGCTTCTCCGCGTGCCTGGTGTGGGACTCCTCGATTACGAACATTCCGAGAAGCGAACCCTGGCGCTGAATGCCGCGCTTTGGCTTCCGGATCTCCTCCGGGACGTCCTGCTCGGAGGACGGGCTCGGCGCGTCGCGCGGTTCTATCCTGGCCTGAAGGAGAACCTCTATCTTGACGCTTGGCCCGTTGATCGGGATGCCGAGCGACAACGCCTGAGAATCACCGTGGGCCAATACCTCGTCGTTGCTCGGCCGGCCGCCGACACCGCGCATTATCAACACGACGAGTCAGCAAGACTGTGGATGGCTGCGGTCCGCGGGCTAGACCAAAGGCCCGGTGTGCGCATCATTGTGGTCTCGCGTACTGGCGCGCAGAGGGCGTCGCTCCGCACGTCGCTTTCGGGTTGCCGAAACGTTGAGCTGCTTGAGCAGGCGGTAAGCGGTCCGGCCTTAGTCTCGGCGGCCGATCTCGTGCTAGGTGGCGGTGGCACCATGAACCGGGAGGCTGCGGTCTTAGGGGTGCTCGCCTGGAGTACGTTCTGCGGGCCTCCGCCGGCTATTGATGAGCAACTGGCCCGGGAGGGCTGGCTGCGATGGCTTCGCACTGACGAAGAAGTTGCCGGAGCACTCGCCGACCCCCTTCCGGGCCTTCAAGAGCGCCGGGGGCCGTTCCCAGGGGGCCTCGACGCGATCACTGCCGATATCCAGGCCCGCCTGGGGTAATGTCCCGACTCTCCACACACCTTGCCCGGTGGCGGAAGTACCCCTTCGCGCTTCTGCTCGTGGGCGCGGTCCATCGTGGCTGGCGACAGCTGCGACGGTATGCCGCTGGGCTGGTGGCAGCGCCGGCGCGCGCCTTGCCATCGGCTCCCGCGTGGCAGGGCCCGATTGAATTCGCGGTAGCCCTCGCGGCGCGGCTGGGGTCGACGCTCCCAATCCCTGGGAGCGGGATTCCCGCCACGGCTCCTTTTTGTCCGAAGGAGCTGGGGGACCTCATTCCTCGGGCGGACGCTGCGCGGGCCCACCGTCTAGACGTGCTGGGCTCCGGACTCAGCCAACTTGGTAAGCGGATCGATTGGCACTCGGACTTCGTGAGTGGCTACAGCTGGCCACTCGTGCACGTCTCGCGCTTCCCTTGGGCCGCTCCGAGCGGGGCCGACATCAAGGTACCGTGGGAATTGGGGCGCTTCTTGCACATTGGCCCGCTGTTGGATGCCTATCTCCTCACGGGCGACGAGATCTGGGCGCGCGAGGTGATCGAGCAGGTCGAGCACTTCATGCGCAGCAACCCAATCGGATTCGGTGTGCAGTGGGTAAGCACGATGGACGCGGCGATCCGGGCGCTAAACTGGACGTACGCCCTGCTCGTGCTGGCTGGGGGACCGCACCTGTCGAAGACAGCGCGGGAGCGCTGGTTGGCGGCGCTTTGGGCGCACGGTCGGTACGTGCGGGCGAACCTCAGCTGGAATCCTCACAGCCCGGGGAACCACTACGTGACCGAGCTGACGGGACTCCTTCACCTCGGGCTCGCGTTCGGTTGGACACAACGTGGACGGCGCTGGGCGCGGTACGCGGCCGAGCATCTCCGACGCGAGATGCGTCGACAGGTGCACATCGACGGCGTCAACTGGGAGGCTGCCACGGGCTACCACCGGCTCGTGGCAGAATGCTTCTCCCAGGCGGCACTCGTTCTCCACGGGACCAACGTACCCTTGGGGCTCGCAGCCGACCCGGAGTTCGACCGGCGTTTGGACGCCATGCTAGGCTATGTAGACGGCTACACGCGGCCTGACGGTACCGCGCCTCTCGTGGGGGACGTCGACGACGGACACCTGCTCGGCTTCAACGCCCCGATTAACCTACTTCCCGATCGACATCGTGAGAGTCTCGCCGTCTACAGGACACCGGCGTATCCGGGCCGGCCACCCGCCAGCACCGCTTGGCCGAGCGCGGGCTTCTATGCGCTCCGCGGGCGCGAGGCCCTTGTCTTCGTGCGGTGCGGTCCCGTGGGCCTTGGTGGGCGGGGCGCTCACGACCACTCGGACCAACTCGCAGTCGATGTGACCCTCGCCGGTGTCCCTCTCTTCGTGGATCCGGGCTCGTACGTGTACACGCGCGATCCCGCGGCACGCCGCGCCTTCCGGGCCACAGCAGCCCACGACACCGTGTGCGTCGATGGTGTGGACCAAGCCGTATTCTCGGACGCCACCCTATTCGAGGTCGATGAGGGTGCCCCGGCGCGGGTCACCGAGTGGCGGATCGGGCCTGACGAGACGGTCTTCGTCGGCGTTCACGAGGGCTACCGCCGGATCGATCTACCTGTCACTCACCGGCGACGAGTACGGCTGACCGCTGACGGGCGACAAGTGGAGGTGCTAGACTGGCTCGACGGCAAGTCCGGGGAGCACGAGGTGATCGTTACCTTTCAGTGCTCTCCGGGGGCCGAAGCCGCGGTCGAGGCCACTGGTGCCTCGGTCGCGCGGGTGACGGCGGGTGGGCGGCGGTTCGAGCTATCGGCGGTCGTCCCACCGGAATTGCGAGCGTCGGTGGAGCCCGGCGAGGTTTCGCGGCGCTATGGCGTCCGAGAAGTCGCCCCGCGAATCCGGTTCGCGGGACGGATCCGGGTGCCGGTCGAGGCATGTTTCGATATCAGGGTGCTGGAATGAGAGGCGGAACGCGGTGAGACAGATTCTCCAGGATCGACAGTCGGGTGCCGTGCAGGTAATTGATGTGCCTGCCCCGGCGCTGTTGCCGGGGGGGCTGCTCATTGGAACACGGGCTTCGCTGATCAGCAGCGGCACGGAGCGCTCGACGGTCCAGCTTGGGGCGAAGTCCCTTGTGGGCAAGGCCCGGGCACGGCCCGACCTGGTTCGTAAGGTGTTCGACTCGTTGCGCACGAAGGGATTGGCTGAGACCCTGCGGACAGTACGCGCGCGGCTAGCGGAGCCCTCGGTGCTTGGGTACAGCGCCGCCGGCGTCGTGCTCGACATAGGTGCTGGCGCCGAAGGGTTCACCCGAGGCGAGCGTGTTGCATGCGCGGGTCAGGGAATTGCCGCGCACGCCGAGGTGAACTTCGTGCCTCGTAATATGGTTGTTCGGCTTCCAGACGGGTTGGACTTCGAAGCGGGTGCGTTCGTCGCGCTCGGGGCGATCGCCCTGCACGGTGTGCGCACGGCGGGCGTCAGCGTCGGCGATCATGTCGGTGTGGTTGGCCTCGGGCTGGTGGGACTTCTCACTGTGCAGCTCTTAAAAGTGGCGGGATGCACTGTGTACGGGCTCGACCTCATCGCGGAACGTGCGGCCTTGGCGCGCGAGTTGGGGGCCGACATTGCCGTAAGCGCCGCGGATGACTTCGAGGCCGCATTAGAAGAAGGCACCGCAGCGCGCGGGGCTGACTCCGTGATTCTTAGTGCTTCGACGTCGTCCAGCGAACCGATTCGGCTGGCAGGTGAGATCGCCCGCGATCGGGGCACGGTGTGTGTCGTGGGGGACGTTGGCCTTGCAGTGCCCCGGGACCTGTACTACGGAAAGGAATTGACGCTCCGCTTATCACGCTCCTACGGACCCGGTCGCTACGACGAAGCGTATGAGGTCCTCGGCCAATCGTATCCCGTCGGGTTCGTGCCGTGGGACCAGCGCCGGAACATGGAGGCGTTCCTCGCGTTAGTTGCCAAGGGCCCGGTGCGTCTAACACCCCTGGTGAGCGCACGCTTTCCTATCGGGCAGGCGCCAAGCGCGTACCGTCAGATCGCCAGGCCAGACGCAGGTACGACGCCGCCGATCGCGATCATTCTTAGCTATCCGGTGGCTGAGCCATCGGTCCGGCCGTCGGGCGTCGCGGTGCGTCCCTCGGATCGCACCGGTCGCGGAATCGCCGTAATCGGCGCCGGGCACTTCGCCCAAGCGACACTACTGCCGCGCATTGCGAATGCAGCGAGCTGGCGTCGGATCATAGTGGTCACGACATCGGGCCCCTCGGCGCACAGCGCCGCCAAGCGCTTTGACTTCGAGCGGGCTGGCACAGACGTCGAGGAGGCGCTCACCGATCCTGACGTTGGTGCCGTCTTCATCGTGACTAGGCACGATTCTCATGGCGCGCTCGCCGCGCGTGCGCTGCGGGCTGGGCTACCCGTGTTCGTTGAGAAGCCGTTGGCGATATCGGTTGATGGGCTCCGCGAGGTTCTCTCAGCCGTCCGCGAGTCGGGAAACGACCGGATCATGGTGGGCTACAACAGGCGGTTTTCGTCCTTCGTGCGCGCTTTGGCAACGCACCTTACAGGTGGCGCGCAAGCGGTCAGCTACCGCGTCAACGCCGGCCCCCTTCCAGCGGGCCATTGGACTCGCGTACCCGAGGAGGGCGGCGGGCGCTTAATAGGTGAAGGGTGCCACTTCGTGGACCTCACAAGTTTTCTTGTCGGGAGCCGGATAGTACGAGTCCACGCCGACGCACTGCCGTCGTCGGACGGGGGATCCACAGATACGTTTCAAGTCAATTTGCATTACGAGACGGGCTCGGTAGGACACCTGCTGTACGTTGCATCGGGCGACCCCAAGCAGCCCAAGGAGCTACTTGAGGCCTTCGGGCGTGGACGATCCGGAGTGTTGGAGAACTTCCAGCGGTTGGAGCTATGGAGTCAGGGCAAGGCTGCAGTGCATAAGTCCTGGGTGACAGTCGACAAAGGGTTCGACGCCGAGGTGCAGGTATTCCTCGACAGCTGCCTCGACGCGTCGCTACCAATGCCCATCTCGCTTGAAGACCTCGTCAACACGACCGTGGCAACGTTCGCGGCCGAGCGGTCGCTGGTTGAGCGCCGGGTAGTGGAGGTTACAGAGCTGTTGTCCGAGACCGGCTAGAGGCCGTGGGAGATGACAGCTTCCGGATCGACGGTCGAAACGATGAACCGGTACTTACCTGTGCTGGTAAGCGGGATCTGATCCACAATCTCAACGCGGATCTCCATACCCGAGCCAACGCGCTTACGTAGTTGCGCGGTCAACTCTGCCTCATCCGCTTGTCCGAACCCGGGTCGGGGCAACACCCGCACTGTGACTGTCCCTGGTCGATCTTGTACGAGCTGGCACCGCTCCATCCGCTCGACGAACTCGTGAATTTGGTCCAGACCGGCACGGGGCATGAGGCGACCATCAGCAGTGACGATCACGTCGTCGCGCCTGCCGGCGACGGGACCCATGAGGGGAAGTCCGCGGCCACAGGGGCACTGTTCGGCGACGGTGTATCCCACGTCTTCGCTAGCGTACCGAATGAGGGGCATAGACAGATTCGTTAGCCCGGTCTGGATGAGCTCGCCCTCCTTGCCGGACCCCGCGGGGTTGCCTCGTGGCGCGTCCACTTGAAGTACTCCGAATTCCACGTTTTGATGATAGTGGCCGTGCTCGCATTGCTGGCTTACCACCAGCCGCTCGCCCGTTCCGTAGCGATCCCACACAGGCCCGAAGCAACGTTCGATGACAGCACGCTCGGTCGGCGTGATAGACTCGGAGCCAGTGAACACCGCCTGTACCGGGATGCTGGCCCCCTCCTGCTGCATGAAACGGGCGAGCGTCACCAGGTTGGACGGATAGGCTGCAATGAACCGCGGGCGCCACCGGCGGAGCGCGTCCAAGTACCGCGGTATGGTCTCGTGTGACAGGTGGAAGCCGGAGAGATAGATCCGTCGGTCGGCCCAATCGTGCCGCCATAGCACACCAGAACGGTCGTCAGGATGGACCAGCGTGAATCCGCGCAAGACTACCACCCAATCCCTGGCCCGCCACCCCGCCCAGGACCAGTGGCGCCCTACCAGTGCATGGTCGAAACTGACGCGGGCGCGGTCCAGTAAGAAATGGAGGGGGACTCCGGTCGTACCGCCCGTGCGGCCTGTCGTCACGGCTCGGTTGGGCACAGCTCGAGATCGGAGCAAGTCGCGGTGCGTCCGCACGTCCTCCTTCGTGAGGATCGGGAGCTTATAGAGATCGTCCGGAGTCCTGATGTCGGGGGGGGTCAAACCTCGCTCGTCCATGACCCGCCTGTAGTAGGGTACTGTATCGTAACTATGCCGGATTAGGTTCCGAACGCGCTCTGCCTGGAGTTCTGCCAAGCGCGCGGGGCGCCACCACTGCGTTTCGTCTAACTCGCGCCGGTACCGGCGGAACGTCGGCGACCAACGCTCGAGTACTTTCAGCGCCCCGTAACCAGTGACGAACAGGTGCTGGAGAATCGTGGGACTCGCTCTGTAAACCCGCCCTAGGAGCGGCTGGTCGTAGATCATCGCTCCGCAGGGACGGCCGAGGCTCTACGCTCGATCCAGCCCTTCCACCCGAAATGCGGCTTGAAGCTGAGGGAAGGCGCCGCCTCGAGGTCCGCGAGGGTACCTGTCCAGTCGTCCCGGTTGGAGCGGCATCGAATAGCATCCGGCCCGAACGACGCAAGCGGGAGCGTGCTGACCCCCCAGCCTCCGGACAGGATCGGTATGCGACGATAGTCGAACCCCATCAGCGCCGCGCAAACCGTATCTACCGAGAGTGGGTTCCATCCCGCCACAATCAGCCCTGCGCGCACGGCGTCGGGTGCTTGGGGGCCGTTCCCTTCGCCAGCTAGGATGCCGTCCACCAACGTGAAGTAGCGCTGTGCCTCGCGGCGACGGGCGCCCGTGCCGTCGAAATAAAAGAGACACTTGTTCAGATCGAGGGCCATTCGCCACGTAGTGTCGTTGCCGTACCAGTTTCCGGACCGGATCACTGAGTGTGTGTCGCCGAAGATCATCCGCCCCGCGTTCTTTAGCGCCCGGGCCCAAACCCCGCCGCCGCCGACTGCAGCGAGCACACGCTTGAAGGCGGCGATGGAGCCGCTCTCGACGCGGCGGCGCAGGTCCGAAGTCGGGAACTCGTCGCCACCCTGCGCCGGCGTGCCGGTCGTGACGTGAGGCAGACAGTTCCGATAGCCGTTGATCCCCACGATGTTCTTAAGGCTTATAGTAACGCCGGTCTTTTTGTGCGTTTTGAGCTTGGGCAGATTGATCACAACGTCGGCATCCATCACAGTGCGGCACAGAATGTACGCATGCCGCTCGCGGTTGTGGAACGTAGCTGTTTCGGCGGCGTCGTAGTCGGCGCCGTAGAACCGGCCGCTTAGACGGTAGAACGTGCCGCTTAGCGCGTAGCTCGCAAACTCGCTATCGCCTCCCAGTTCAACGGTTGTGTATCCGCTTGGGTCACCGGGCAGACTAACCCGCTTGTACGTGACGTCGCCAAGCTGGAACCAGCGATCACGCCGGAGGTCGAGCACATCGACCGCGAGGCCCCGCCGCCGCCACACCTCAGCGACGTCGTGGAGGCCCGTGCGCCGTACGATTTCGTCGAAGTCAGAATCGGTTTGTGGGCCGTCCGCGATCACGACGCGGCCGCGACCTGCGAGGGCAATCCCAACGTAATCGAGCACGGCGCGGACAACGGCACCGTGGGTGATGACATGCTCCCACTGCTCCCGGTGGAGCAAGTGCGACTCCCGTATCAGGTTCGGCTTGAGCACCACGGTGTCACCCGGCCGGACGAGCTCACGGAGCGGGTTCCAGGCCGGGGTGCCGAAGCGTGCCTCGTCCAAGCCAAGGAGGTAGAGCGCGCCGCGCACCGCAGCGTACGCATGGTTGGAGTCCTTGCCCGGGCTTGGTGCTTCTGGGTAGGCCTCACCCGGGTCAAACGGCCGGGTGGCGGAATAGGCGGGCTCGCCGCAGTAGACAGCTACGAGGTGGCCGCGTGGGGTATCGCTCACGGGCGCAACCGCGCGGACGGCGAAAGCGGCAGTTCTGCGATTGGGACTCGGTAGCGGAGCATCATTGTTACCAAGATAATGCGGCCCGGCGACAGGGCTAAGTCAAGCGTTGAGCGGAGTGGACGATCTCCCGGTAGAATTGCCTCACACGACCCATGCAGACTGCGTAGTCCGCGCGCTCGCGCACGAGCCGTCGATTGTGCTCTACGCCGCGCACCCGGAGGTCGGGATCGCCAAGCGCGCGGAGGATACCTGCGGCGATCGCCGATGGACTGGTTGCGTCTACCAGAAGGCCGTTGAAGCCGTGATCGATCCACTCCCGGATGGATTCGAGGTTGCCAGCTACTGGAAACGCCCCGCGCGCCATGGCCTCGAGCAGGGTGTTGGGCGTCCCGTCGTGGTCGGTGGGCGACACCGTCACGTCCGCGATGACGAAGAGGGCGGCTAGGTCGTCTTGGCTGATCGTGGGAAGGGCACGGTGCGAGCCGTCGATCCCAAGCTCGCGCGTCAGGCGGGTTACTGTGGGGTCGCCCGCCACGCCCACGGACACAAATACGGTTGCCGGACGCTCCCGCAAGACGTCTGGGATCGCGCGGAGATACTCGTTGGTGCGAACATAGGTCCGCATCCCGCGCGGATTGACGACGACCGCCGCTTCTGGCGGAAGAGCCAAACGCGTCCGCCACCTATTGACAGCGTCTGCCGGAACCTGCTTGCTCGCGTCGATGCCACCACCGCTTGGACTGACGAGATGGGGACGAGTAGGAGGAAATCCGAGCTCTCGAGCGAGCTGGATATCCCGTTGGCAGTCGGCGTGCAGACCGCTCGCGTGCCGAAGGGCCTCCGCAGCAAGGCGACGGTGTCCACGGTAACGCGCCGTCCACAAGGTGAAGTCGTTCCCCCACGCCGACAGTGCAACTGGGGGCCCCGAGAGCCGAGCTACCGACTCACCCTCCATGGGGATTCGAAGGGCATGGACTAGGTGCGGACGGGTCGCGTGCACTATCGACGCGATGCGGGGAGCGACGAATCGTGCTTCGAGGGGGCCGACATAGCCGATCCATGCTCGATGCAGGTCCAATGCGGAGTTTAGACCCCGTAGGCCAGCTGATAGGAGACGACCTATGTGCGATGGCTCGCGGTGTACACTCGCTGTTGAAGAGAGGCCGAAGAATCGCGCGCTCATCAATGGCACTTCGTGAGCGCGCACCCCGGGAATGGGAGGGGCATAGAGCCGATAATGGGAAATGAGGTGAACGTCGTCTCCAGCATCAGTGAGATACTTGATCCACTGCCGCGCCAGGGGGCTGTTGCCATCAGCGATGATAACCAGCCTCACGCCGGCTCCCGAGCTGGTGCTTCCACCGCGGCGGGTTGCAAAGGTTCTCCATCATGTTGGGCGGCGAGTGTGATCGCCAAATAGGCCGGGAACAGGAGGTAGTAGTCCAAAGAGTTGTCTGTGAGTGCGGTGAGCAAGAGCATGATTGAAATGGCCAACGCCTCGCTCGCCCTCCCTTTCGAGTCCTGGTCGGGGAACCGCGATCCTATCGCTTTCATCGTGCGCCGCAGAATCGCGATCGCCCACGCCAGCAACAGGGTCAGGCCCACGAGTCCGCTGTCAGTCAAGATCCTCAGGTATTCCTGGTGCGGTGCGCTGAGCGTGACGGGGAGGTCCAACGCGGACACGGCCGCTGCGGCCGTTCCGGCTCCCGCACCAAGAAAGGGATTCGCAGCCCGATAACGCTCGATGACAGTTCCCCACAGGAGCAAGCGTCCGCGGAGGTCGATGAAGCCTAAGACATTCGAACCAAGACCGCTTAGCGCGCCACCCCCTCGCCGCAGTGCGAACCACGCAACGACGCTCTCTGACGTCGCTAGGACCACTACGCCCGAGAAGACGGCTGCGGTCAACCAGGCTAGGCGGGCCTTTCGAGTCGGCTGCTCAGCGAACACGACGATAAAGGATGTGAAGGCGAGGGCCGCTACGGCTATTCGCGTCTGTGTGGCGACCGTCTGTGCTGCGAACAGGGCGAACCCAATAAGCGGGCCGATGCGATGTGCCCGTATGGCGCGGACGAGGAAGGAAATGGCCAGAGTGGCCGACAGGAATGCGAAGGCCGCGGGGAAATAACCACCGAAAGGGATCGTATATCTGAACGACTCATCTACGAGATAGCGCGTGGAGCCTGGATCGCTGATGAACAGGATGAAGGCCAACACTGAGATAGAGATTGCGCCAGCCTGCCATGCTGTCGCCAGCCGGTCCGGGTTGGGCAGCGCGCGGGCAAGCCAGTATAAGGCTGCTGGTACGATAAGCCGAATGAAGAACCGTGCGCCTTCCGTGAAGGCCGCTGTCCACAGCAACGAGAGTCCATAGAAGGCTGCGAGACCCAGCCAGAGAAAGGCGACGCCGTCGGGGCGCCGGGACCGCCAGACGGAGGCACTCGCGGCGGTGATCAGCACTGCAAACCCCACGAGTCGAAGCCCGTCTATGTTCGCTCCCACCCCGGTTTCCGCGGACAACAGGCTGGCAACGGGGAAGAACTGTGAGAACAGCACGATCGCGACGGTCTCGGTTGGCCATTTAAGCGCCAAGCCGACGGCGGCGACGGACAGCCAGAGTGCCGCGGCCCGTATGTCTACTAGCAGGCTCAGAGGAACAAGGGAGAGAAGCGGGAACGCCCACAGCGCTGAAACCGCGCGCCGGAACGTCGAATTACGGCTCACGGCGGACCTCCCGCCAGCGTCGGATCGCATCGCCGGCGCCCATTAGCGTGCCGACGGCTGCCTTTCCTTTCTCTCGCCAAGGGACGTGCAGCACGGCGCGAAGGACCTTCCATACCAGGTAAGCCAAGATGGCGATGCGCGGGTGTGGCGCCCACTTAAGACGTAGGAGTATCTCGCCGGCTGCCAGGTGACGTTGGTGACGAAGCGTGGTCTTATACGTTCCGCGTCCCTCATGGCCGAACCGGACTGTCGGTACCACAATCACTCCGAACCCTGCCGCAGCGGCCGCAAGACAGAAGTCGATGTCTTCAGGGCCATAGGGATTGAACCGGTCGTCGAACCGCACCCCAGATTCGAGCACCGTTCGCCGGTAGACAGCGGCTCCTCCCTGGACGAACGCAGTCCCACGGGCCGAACCTACTGAAACGGAGTGGATTCTCTGACGATGCCCCCGGTATCTGGGGTAAAAGAACGGAAGGACATCGCCCCCTGCAGCCACCACCACTGCAGGATCGTAAGCGTCGACGATGCAAGGACCAGCGATCGCCGCCGTTGAGATGTCCTGTAATCCAGCGACTAGTGCGTGGAGACCGCCCTGTGGAATGATGAGATCGTTATCGAGCATTGCAAGATATTCCCAGGAGCTGTAAGCCTCCAGCGCGGCAGTGATCCCCAAGTTTCGTCCGCCTGCCACACCGAGGTTTCTTCCGGGCGTCAGCAGGCGTACGGGGATTCCGGGCAAAACAACGTCCCCGGGCTGCAAGACTGCGGGAGACGAGTTGTCAACAACGATCAACTCGACCAGAGATGGCTCAGCCGCGAACAGATCGCGCAAGAAGCGGACAGTTCGCTCTCGTTGGTGATAATTGAGCACCAAGGCGATAATAGATGGTGCCGTAGGTGGGCTCGCGTGCGCCCGACTCACTTGTGGGACACCAAACCTGCCAGAGCAGGCAACCAAAGCGAACGTGTGGCATTTGGGTGGGTGATTCGCTCGCGGGATGCGAGCAGAAGGACGAGCCCAACCCATACAGCTTCACGCGTGGTACGGTCGCGTAGCGCGACGTCAAGGGCTTGCGGAAGCCGTATCTGGCCGTCGTCGACAGCCACTTGGAGGCTATGCCAATCGGGTGAACCGACGAGCGTTCCATCACCACTCGTGGACAAGAGCACAGCGCTGCTGACCATCAAAGTGAGATAGTCAAAGAAAGGGATGGGATAGTACCCGTAGTGCTCCCAATCAACGACGCCGAAGGCATCGCCATCGAACAGGACGTTTCCCAACCAGAAGTCGCCGTGCGCGGGCTGCGTCTCGGCGAGGTTCGCCCATACGATGCTTAGTCGATTCTCCATGACATCCAGCGCCTGTTGGATGGCCATTGCGACGGATTCGGAGGTCGACAGCGTTGACACTAAACCACGGAGGTGCTCGACGCCCTCACCTACCTTCCAGGTGCGCGGTGCGCCGAGGCGTGAGGCGAGTAGGCCCTCGACGAGGCGGCCAACTAGCGCCCAACCCCGTCGCTCTCGCTTGGTCGGCGCCAGACCACGTAGCATCTCCCAGGCCGATACCCCGGAGAGGGCCGGCATCTCCAGCATCGTGTGCCCTAGGCGATCGAAGCGACGCATTGGCGCAGCGACACGGAACGCGATTCTCCCGTCCTGAAGCATCCGCGCAACGTTATCCTGCTCCTGTGCTAGCTGTCGGTCGCCCGACGCAGACAACCCGATACGTCGTACTGCCAACGGGCGGCCACGTGCGTCGCACCCGAAGCCGGTCATCTTGTCAACGTTACCGGCGCCCCGCGCTTGCCAGAACCAATGGAGATCAGTCACACAGGCCGTTCCAGGACGAACCCGAACGTCGGCGCGAACGCGCGCGCCGCGGCCGCGAGCACCGGGCTCGGCAACGCGGCCAACCTGCGCGCCAACCAGCCGACGGCGCCCGCTCGAGAGCGCATGACTGTCAGCGCGGCGCGGGTCGCGGCCCCGAGCGTAGGCGAATGATCCAGCGGCGCGATGAGCTTAGGTAGGTTGTAGCTGGGCGCCAGCAACAATGGACGTCGGAGGTGAAGGCCCGCCTGTGCGAAGAGCCGAGTATACCCTGCCAGCGTGTACGTGTAGGTGCGATAGGCCGTTTGACGCGGTGCGTCTCCCCCCGTACGCCGAGAAAGAGGGTTAGTGGAAAAACGGACGACCAGACTTGCGAGGGCCCGTGGGAGCAGGCTTGTGAAGGGGAGCCCTGAGTGGTCGATTTCCCCCCGCAACTGCGGCCAGCCGAACCGATTCTCGATCCCCACATAAACGAAGCCACCCGGACGGACAGCCTCCCGTGCCTTCTGGAGTAGCCGCAGCTGAGCCTGACGTGGCGTTCCCTCTAGGTCCGCAATCCCTGCCCACTCCAGGACACCGTTGAGCACAACGAGATCGAACGCACCGGGGGCGAGCGGAACATCGATAAAGGAAGCCCGAACCACGGTGGCTGTCGTGAGCCCGTCCTGCTCTGCTCGCACTCGGAGTAGTTCGACTCGCTCGCGAACCGCCTCGACGAGACACACCCACGCACCCGCCGCTGCCAGTTGGAACCCGATCGTTCCCCAACCCGCACCGAGATCGGCCACTGTGGCGCGACCGGTTAGCGGCACCTCTGCGAGCCACGCCGTTCGTCGAGGGTCCTCGAAATACGCTTCCAGATCAGGTCGCTCAGGGTAGACGAGCGCGCGAACAGCCTTCCGCCAACCCTCCACGCGCGCACTGTCGACTAGTCTTCGCATCTCTTCCCGAGTCAGTTCCCCCCAGTAATAATCGGACTCGCCAATAAAGTCGAACGCGCCACCGCCCAATGAGTAGTTCGCGCCACACGCGCAGCGACCAGCCGGTGGCAAGAGCGAACGGCACGATGGGCACTGCAGGATCGGGGGGAATCTGGAGTGCGTAACGCTGTTCACGGTTGCTTCTCCACTGGACACGGATGCGTTCCTGAAGGAGGTACGGAGACCTTGATGCTATTCGCCTCGATTGGTCAGAAACTGTCGAACACCGAACATGACCATACGGAGTTCCACAGCATTGGTCGCCTCTAACGTCGCGACGAAAATCGCACCCGCGAGGAGACAGGCTGGTAGCGCCCACGCCGAAGGGGCAAGGACCGTGATGGCTCCCGCCAGAAACAACGCTCCCAACCACGCGGGCGGCGCTGGGATCATGGCCAACAGACCTTCTCTTCTCGTCCTCCAGATCGCTCGGGCGACAGCGGCACAAATGACAAACTCGGTGAGGATCGTCGTGAGCGCAGCGCCGCGGGGACCGAGCGCCGGTAGGGCGATCAGGTTGCTTACCACATTAAACGCGGCTGCGATTCCAATGGCAACGGACCGGTCTCGCTGTCGCCCCGCGGCTGTCAGGCTTGTGGCCAGAGTGTTATTCAAGTACCGAAGCGGGAGAAGGAAACTCAGCACGAGGAGATACCACGCGATGGCACCGCTCCGATCGTCGAAGAGCAGGGCCGCGATCACGTGGCGGCTGCCTGCTATCGCGATGGCGAACAGTCCCCCCAGCAAAAGAAGCCATGTGTTAGCTGTCCGCAGGTGTCTCGTCCCGCCCGCTTGGTCAGCGCCTTCGTAGAGGCGGGTGAGGGCGAGCTGTGTGGTAACGGCCGTTGCGCTCGCGACCGCCGTCAAAGGAATGAAGATTGCCGTGGCAGCCGCGTAGTAGCCAACCTGCGTTGCGGGAAACAAGAATCCCGCCATCATGATATCAGCGCTCTGGTAGACTGCGGTGGCGAAGACGTTGGCTGCGTACGGTATCCCGTCCCGCACCACGCTTGACACCTTAGATACAGCCATATCGCTCTTGCGCAGCAAACCGGGAAGGTAGGCGACTGACGCCGTCGCCACGGCGAGGCGCCAGAGCGCGATGCCTCCGACCGTAAGGATCAAGCTGTGGAGCGTGATGCCAGTGAGAACTGCCACTGCGATGATCCCGATTCGGTCGAGGACCGCCAGCACCGCTTCCGTCGGGGCGCGGTTCATGGCCTGGAGGACTGCGCCAAGGGCGGTCTGCACGCCTGCCAACCCCACAACGGCGGTCACCACGAAGAGAAGGCTCGGGCTAGCAGCCGACCGATCCATGATTGGCGCCAGAAGCACAGCGATGAGGAGCATCGCTGCGAGCCCTGAGAGGCTCACGACGAGGTAAGGGCGCGCCGCGGCGAGATTAGCCGGCTGGACTCGCTGCCGTAGTAATAGTGGAATCCCGAGATCTGCGAGAAAGGCGAACTGGGCCGCTAACGCCAGTGCCGCAGCGTAGCGTCCATAACCCTCCGGAGTGAACACGCGGACGAGGACCGCGGCGAGTAGGAGGGAACCTGTGAAGCGGATACCCTGGGCAGCAAGAACGGCGCCCGTTGTTCGGAGGGCGTGCTGCATCACCCAAACCCCTGGCTCACGCGCTCGGCTCGCCTAGGCGTTGCCAGACGTTCGCGAGGTCCTGGTGGCGAGTTCGGTACGTGACGGTAAGCAAACCTGAGAGGACAAGAGTCAGTGCAACGATCAGAGTCCGTTTCGGCTTGGACTTGCGAGAGGGTGGTACCGGGTGCTCTAAGATCGTGATAGACGGTGTGGTCCGAACTCGGTCAAGTCCCGCTTGGAAGGCCGCCTGCTCGAGGTCCGCAACCTGTGTCTGGCGAAGGCCGAGATCGTGGTTCAACTGTTGCTCGCGAGATTTTAGCGCTGGAGCCTCGACTATGCGGTTGGTTTGGTAGAATGCCGTGAGGGTAGCCCTCGAAGAATCCAACCCCGCTCGCGCTTGGGCCAGTTGAGTCTGAACGAACTCCTCCTCTCGGGCCGCACGGCTGTGGCGTCGAGCAATATTGAACGCGTTCAGTTCGTCCAGAAGGGCTTGGACCACGGCTGCTGCCACGGCGGGCGAGCGGTCGTCGACCCAGAGACGCACGGTCCCAGTCCGCTCGGTTACATCTGTGCTAACCCGCTTACGCATTAGCTTGACTCCCTCATCGATCCGCCGTCGTCCTTCGCCCCTAACCTTCAGGTAGTCGAGGAGTACCTGTCCGGAGTCACCGGTGGGGTGCGCGCGCCCTACGGCACGAAGCAACACGGTTTCGAGCACCTCCCGACTGGTTAGCAGGGAGGCGTAGAAGTATGGCGATTGCTCGTCTGCTGCTGCTCCAAGCAGACCCGTGCTTGCCACGAGCGCGCCGAGCCGAGAGGCAGCGTTGACATCGGACGGGGTCTCCCCCACGAAGGCAGCCGTCGCTGTGTACGTCTTGGGCCAGATCAGGGATAGGACGATCGCAACGACGGTGCAGGCGAGGGTCACTCTGGCCACTGCGCGGAAATCGTGTCGGAGCGTCCGGCCGAAAGCAAGCCAGAGGGGCGGCGAAGGAGGTATCACCGACGACACGGTTGAGCCCAAGTTCACAAGATCACCACGCCGATCGCAGTGGGCACGCTCGCGATAATCTGCGCCGCTGGGGCACCAGACCGAGTCATCATCAGCGTCTCACTCTCCGGTTGGACCTCGCAAGTAAGAAGCTCCGGCACGCATTGTGCAGGAGCTAGGCAACGGAGACAACTTGGCTCTCCGCGTGGCAGCGGCCTCGACGTGGTTGGTGAGCTGCCGTACGAACCTGCATTCCGAGTGCTGCCGCGTACGATCACCACGTACCGCTGGAAGTCCCGGCGTCTGTGTAGCTGCGCCCGTAACCAGCCGGTGCCAAGTGTAATGCGCAAAGATGATTTCTAAGTGGCATGTGGTCAATAGGTTAGATAAGACCTTCACGTCGCGCTGCTGACACGTCACGTTACCGCTCTTGACTCGTGAGGCGAATTACGGAATTGAGTGACGTGAATGTGCGGAATTGGGTCATACTCCAGGCAGCGGGCGGTCGGTGCTCCCCGTTTCAACGCGGGCCTTTACAAGCTGCGCGCCTGGCGCGGCGTTCACTCCCGGGGTAACCACGTGCGGCAGCATCCGGTCAGGGCAGTGAAGAGGTTGCACGGTTGGAGGGTCATTGGAAGAATTGGGCGCGCAATCGTCCTGTGCGGGTTGCTGTCGAGCTGCTTGGACATGCAGCACACCTTGGCCGACCAGGGAAACTCCGAGCCGATTGCCGGCAGGCTGCTCGCAGTCGTGCACAATCCGTACGCCGAGGTTGATTGGGCGGGTGACCGGCGCCTCAAGGTCCAACTCCATGACCATGCAGGCATCGACCTGAGGCAGTTGGCGAGTTATGACGCTGCCGGTTATGACGCTGTGAGTCTCATGACATACAGCGGCGTTGCATCGCTAGGCAAATCGTGGAAGGAAAGGCACTGGCCGCCAGAAGACTGGTTGCCGCGCGCCTTCCTCGACTCACTGCGGTCGATCAAGCTCTTCATTCCGAGTGGCGAAGAGGTCGGTCGTGGGCATATCACGTCATCCTTCATGACGACGTATATCGCACTGTGGCAGCCCGCCTACTACCCACAGCGCGAACCGTGGCACTACGGGTCTACGCAGGAGTGTATCGATCTGATTCGCACGTACGGTGGCATTCCAATCCTCGCGCATCCGTGGCTTTATTACGACCACCCAGGGGGAGTGTCCCGCTTTGCGGGCATCGAAGTGTATTCTGCATACGTACCAGGAGCGGTGTACCAAGGAATTCTCCAAGAGGGAGCTGCAAACTTTGTAGGCGTATGGGACAGCGTACTGAGCAGTGATGCTAGTGTCATCGGTATCGCGGTGAACGACCATTACGGACCGTACTGGACGGGTCGAGGTTCGGACTCGAAGATCCGGGACAGTGGAAAGACGATCGTGCTGGCCCCTGAACTAACGCTTGCCGCTCTCCAAGAACGACTGGCGGCCGGTGCGGCGTTTGCCGTGAAAGACTTCGGGGTCCAGAAGGACCGCTACCCGGTGGTGCGCAGCATTGTAGTAGGGGATTCCACGATCGACATCGAGGCGGACGGCGACATCCGCTGGATCGGAAACGGATCGCTAGTTGGCGAGGGGCACTTGTTGGACATACGATCGCTCCCCGCCGGGACTCGATACGTGCGGGCTGAGATCAGCAATACCGAGGGCAGCGTCGTCTTTACACAGGCGTTCGGTTTGGGGACTCGCGAGCCTTCGGGCCACACTGGGCGGGGGCGACCCGTGTGACGGATACAGTGACTCAGGGTGCCATCATGACGCCGGCAGAGGCGTGTAAACCGCCAGGAGGTCGTCGGCGATGCGTTCGGCGGCCCGACCGTCCCAAAGGTCGGGGATGCGTCCCCGCCGGCCGCCGTCATTTTTCAGAGCCTCGACTAGGCTCTCGGGATCGCTGTCTACTAGGCGATTCGTACCCTCCAGGATCGTGACTGGCCTCTCGGTATTTTGCCGAGCTGTAAGACAGGGCACGCCGAGCGCGGTTGTCTCTTCCTGCACGCCACCTGAGTCCGTCAGAACGACGCGGGCGTTGGCCATTAGTGCCAAGAAGGTTCGGTACGGCAGCGGATCGACTGAGTGTGTTCGGCCTAGCGATCCCTTGAGACCGAGCCGCGCGAGATGGTCGCGTGTTCGCGGGTGCACCGGGAAGATCACGGTTTCAGATGCTGCCACGCGGCCCAGTGCGGTTGTGATGCCTTCGAGGGTTGCCCCGTCATCAACATTGGAGGGGCGATGCAGGGTCACCAATATGTATCGTTGGGGCTCAACCCCGAACGTCCGAAGGATCGACACCTGGTCGATCAGCGGTAATTGCCACAGGAGCGTGTCCACCATGATGTTTCCTACCAAGCGGATGCGCTCCTCGGGGATTCCCTCCCGCGCGAGATTATTGCACGCGTCTCGACTCGGTGCATAGAGGCGATCCGATAGGCGGTCTGTGAGAACGCGGTTAATCTCCTCGGGCATCGTCCAGTCATTGGACCTGAGTCCGGCCTCGACATGTGCCACCGGGATTCCCATCTTGGCTGCTACGAGGGCGCAGGCAAGAGTTGAGTTGACGTCCCCGAACACGATGACAAGCCGGGGTTTGTATTTCGTGATCGTCGGCTCAAAGCGAAGCATTATGCTAGCCGTCTGCTCGGTGTGCGAGCCGGAGCCTGCGCCAAGCTCAACGTCGGGGGTTGGAATTCCAAGCTCGCGGAAGAAGACAGCAGACATCGCATCGTCGTAGTGCTGTCCCGTGTGCACGATTGACGGGCGGACGCCGGAGCGCGAGAGGAGCGCTCTGTGCAAAGGGGCCAGCTTCACGAAGTTCGGGCGAGCCCCGGCGACCAAGACGACATTCGGCCCGTTGAGGCGGCTCACGACCTTGCCGCCACAATCTGCCCGATTACCGCCAGTAACGCAGCGTAGCCCGTTGGGTTCGACGGGCGATTGGCCGGGTGCACGTACAGCCTCGTCGCGCCTGCAGTGATCGCCAGCCGGCCCGCGAAGATCTGTGCAATCACTCTGAACACCAGCGCTTTCGTCATCGCGTCACTACCACAACTATCGCCACCGTGCTTGCCAGTATCTGCGCGATCGCCCCGATAATCGCCGCGTAATTCTTCGGATTCGCGGTGTCCTTGAGCGGCACGGTCACCTCCGATCCCGGCCCAGGACTGGGATCGCTGCGAAAAAACAAGAACTTGTGGCGCGTGGCAACCTCGCCGTCTGCGAACCGCACGCTGGTGCGGCCCTTGTCCGCCGTGTAGGCGAACCCGCCCGCCGCGTCGACGTAGTAACCCAGCCCGGCTCCCTTCTTATACAGCACGCTTCCGGGTGCGTTCACCGCGCCGTCCACCTTCACGCTCGGGAGGTACTCGGGTATGAACACGGAGTCGCCCGGCTGGAGAATCAGGTTGTCCCGCGCGGTGGTGTCGCGTAGCGCCTTCGGCAGGTCGATGTTGATCCGGCCCGAGCCGTTCACGTCCCGGTAGAACCGAATGCCATCGGCGTACGCCTGCGGCGTCAAACCGCCTGCCCGCTGAATCAGCATTGCCAACCGATCGCTCTTCGTCTTCAGGGCGTACGTGCCGGGATAATGTACCTCTCCCACGATCGTCACCATGCGCTGCAGCTCGAACTCCGGCTGCCTCAAGATCAACACGTTATCGTACGGCTGGAGCACCACGTCCGGCGCACCGGAGGCCGGGAAGGGGAGTCCCGGCGGCCCGACGTAGCGCCCGGTGGAGTCCCGGTCGAGCAGATAACTCGAGTCCAGCGGCACCCGTAGAGTGGTCGCGAGCTGGCCCTGCGCGCGGTCAGCGGGGAGCCGCGCGATCTCGGCTTCGCGCAGGTCTGCGCCGACCCGGGGCCCGCGAGCCAGAAGCATCAGGTCCCGCACCGTCATCCCCGGACGCCACGGGTAGCGCCCCGCCTGTTGCACCATCCCGGTTACTGCCACGATGTACTCGTCGGTTGCCTCCGCCAGCGCGTCCACCTGCACCACATCGCCGTCCTCGAGCGCGAACCGCGGCGGCACCGCGCTGGCGAGCGGCACGTCGATGGTCACGCGCGCCGTCGCCTGGGTGCCGCGCAGCGCCGCCGGCAGCACCCGGTGTACCTTCACCCGCTCCAGCGCCGCCTCGGGGCGAAACCCTCCCGCGGCTGTGATCAGGTCGGCCAGCGTTTCCCCCGACTTGATCTCGTAGATCGCCGGCCGCACCACCGCTCCGTCGATGCGCGTGCGTGTACCGTGCACACCCACGAACACCACGTCCCCCGTCTCCAGCCGCACGTCGTTGCGGGTGTCGCCGCGCAGCAAATAGTCGTACAGATCGAGCGTGGCGATCGGCTTCCCAAGGCGACGCACCTCCACAGCCCGCAAATTGGCCCGTTCCGTCACCCCACCCGCCGCGTACAGCGCGGTGAGCACGGTGCCCAACGAGCTGATCTGATACGCCCCCGGCTGCGCCACTTCGCCCACCACGTACGCCTGGTTGGCCCGCACGTTTGCCACCGAGATGTCGAACCGCGTGGTCGCACCTGGGCTGCGCCGTACGCCCGAGTACACGCCGCCCAGCCTGACATACAGCACGTCCCGCAGCTGGTCGAGCGTCAGGTTCGACACGAACAGCTGACCCACCTGAGGGACGAGAATGAATCCCTCGCGTGTGACCTGGAGCGTGTAGGCCAGCTCCACGTCGCCCGTGAGAATCAACACGAGCTGGTCGCCCGGGCCGAGCTTGTAGTCAGGCGGTACGGGGCCGGCGAGCAGCGGAAGAAACTGCGTGGTGGTCCGCTGAAATACGTCCACGCCGAACACGCCGCTCTTCCCTCCAGCGGCCGCCCGCACCAGCCCCGTGTCCACGGGAAGTACTTCGCCCGCCGTGGCCATGCCCGGCAGGCCGAGCGACTGAATCGCCGCCAGCTCCTGGGCGCCGGGCACGGGGGCCGCCTGACCCGGCGTCTGCGCTCCCAGATAGGCGTCGAGCAGCGTGGGCGGATAGCCGCTCGCCTGTAGCCGGGCGCGGATCTGGTCGGGTGAAAGACCCGACTGCCCGATGCGCTGGCGGATCAGGTCGGCCAGGCCGGGGTTCTGGGAGACCGCTTGCTGGAGCGCCTGGGGAGCCTGCGCGGGGGTGGGGATTTGGGCGACGGTCGATGATGCCCCGAGCAGCAGCACCAAAAGGAGCAGGGAGCAGGGAGCAGGGAGCAGTCCTGAACACAGGCAGCGGGGAGCGGTACCCGCCGGTGCAGGGCGCGCGGCCGTGCACCGGAGCAGGCTGCTCCGTAGGCTGTGCTCAGTCATCATTTGCGACCTTCCCCCAAGGGCGTAGGGCACCGAACGGGGCCCAAACATGGGGGCTAACTCACGGTCCGTCAAGATGTTAAAAAGGGAGCAGGGAGCGGGGAGCAGGGGGGGCCATGGTGGTTCCGGGCCGTGCTTATGTATGCGCGGCTCGAAGCCGTGGACGAACGAGGCTCCGCCGACCCGCCGCTTGTGTATGCGCGGCTCAAGCCGCGACTCGGCACGTGCCGGTAAACCGGCGTGAGCAGCGACGCCACGTGCCAGTTTACTGGTAAACGCCGAGTCGCGGGTTTACCCGCGGATGAACGAGCGTGCCACCGACCCGCACCAACGTCCGCGCGGTGTCCCGCAGGAACCCCATCACCCCGCTTCGTCTTCCCCCCAGCCGACCCCGGGCATGATTCGGATCCGCGCGGCGTAACTCTGGTAACGCTCGCTCGCCCCCGCTCGCCAGTTTCGGTCGCGGGGATGCCACATCGACTCGAAGTCCTTGCGGAGGCCGACCGGGTGCAGCTCGCCGGATTCGTGCCTCACGACCTCACACTGCCGGGCGCCCTCGCGGGAGTCGAACGCACCGTGCTCATCACGCCGGACCGGATCCGCCACATCCGGCAGCGGCGGCCTGCATGGTTGGGGGTCTGTCTCGAGCACATGCCGGACGTGTTGGGACGGCCCGACCTCGTCGGACAACGTCGGCGGGGCGACCGCCGGCGCGTCGAATTCGTCCGCTTGGTGGAGCGACCTGAGCGCTGGCTGCTTGTGTCCGTGAAGTTCCTCGACGATCGCGGAGAAGCATGGGTGAACAGCGCTCATCCTGTTGCCACGAGCTACTTGACTCGGCGCCGCCGCGCCGGTACGATGTGGGAAGTTCGCGGGCCGTGAGGACGGAAAGGTCGCCGTCACCACCCCTTGGCGGGTCTAGGAGATCCAGACTTCATCACCTGGCACCGCCTGCGACGCTCGGGGGAATCCGTCAGGGTTCCCCCGTTGTCGTTCGGGGTGCCCAGGAATCACGGCGACTCGTGGGCGGCGCGTCGGCCTGGTCCGTCAAGATGTTAAAAAGGGAGC
>WNGD01004603.1_pt1 | contig 24206 bp, 28 predicted proteins | sample 5400671 | NCBI WGS metagenome assembly WNGD01 (sample SAMN13153369, study PRJNA577476) | soil metagenome | isolation source: 40 cm soil or saprolite under grassland replicate 2 | place: USA:California | collected 2016-06-15
TCTTGTCATAATCTGTGCGAAATGATATAGGTACGGCTGAATTTTTTAATCAACTTTCGTTGTCTACATTTGAAGATATGGCAGGAAAAAGCGCTGAAGATATATTCTCTAGGCTTAAATCTTTAGAAGTAAGGTTTGGGAATGACATTAAAGAATTAATAGAACTCTCGGTTGGAAATCAACCAAGGACTAAGCTACTCCGTTCTGCGAGTGTAGAACTCATACTAAAAGGCCTGGTTAATGAAACCTCTTTAAGGACGCAAACAGAGTATGTTGATTATTTGATCTCAAAATTAATGCTTTGTCAAAAAACTGTGATATTACTTGTGAACATTCTTATAAATAAGCACAATCGTTTCAAATTTCTGTGGAAAAAACCTGAGGAAAAGGAGAATTGTAACGCAAGAGATGAACGATATCTCTTTCACATAATCTATGAATTATATGGACAAATTTACGGAGTATGTCAAAATATAGGAACTGCAATTCGTGATTACTTTGATTTATACCAAAAAACAAAATCCAGTATATCTAAAAGAAAAAAGGATTTCAAAGCTTTGCCTGTTCAAGATCCGGAATTTCAAGTGTCCGAAAGAGCCGATGAGATAATTAGAGAAACCGAAAACTGCCTTCTAGTCAACCCATCAGAAAGTATACTGGGGCTTTCCGCAGTGAGCATTGGATTAGAGAGTCTTATTATTATTCAAATTGGAGATAAGATAAAACAGCATATTAGAATGAAATCTCGAACTAATAATGTAAACATAAGATTCACTTCTAAATTCAAAACCGAAGATGTATCTTATATAATTAATGAACTTTTTCCAGATCAGAAACAGTATGAAGCTTTTGATAAAATATACGGTATGTCTAGCAACATAGTTCATCGAGCAATTTCTTCTCCCAACTATATCAGCTGGGGATGTTTTTCATTTGTCAGACAAGAATTAGAAAAAATGATAGTGAAACTGAACCCAGATGATGTGAAATTAGAAAACATTATCGCACAGTTGCAAGATGAAGAAAAGCTCTGTGTCATCTGACAGTTATAAAGACATCCAGCTTGACGAACGTCTCATAATAGAGATTTGCGAATGTGGGAGATAAAATGTGAAGGATCAGCCAGAAATCAATAATAGTTGCAATAATCACTGGCCGCAATACATCGCTTGCTGCTTCTTTTGATATATCGTTCGTATGTTGTAATGAAATGCGCTTGTTGGGACGCCGAACCGTCACCAGACAATGAATTAGAAAACACAATAATTTACGAATGCAACGAATGTGGCTTTAGCAACTCTAGACTTAAGGATATTTGTTAGTTACGCGGTCAGAAATCCATATACGGTATGAAGGGGATATTAAATGCCCTCTCTCACGGGATATTTGTTAATCAATTCTTCTTTGTGACCAGTCTTAAGCTGAGACATTTCTAAAGCGAATTTCTCTAATAGAAGCACACCTTCAAAATCGGCATTTATCCTGTACATGTTTGTCTTGCCGATCTTTCTATTTTTGTATATGAGCTCTTTTTTTTCTAGATTCGGTATCTCTCTGAAAACCGTTCTAATAGCCAATCCAGTCTTCTTTGCCACTTCTAATGGTGAATAATCAAATTCTTTATGATCTAGGAAAAAATCTAATATTTGACCAACAGAGGCAGAACTAAAAATTGAACTTAAAACACCGGAATAGTTATTGAGATCACTATTTTCATTAACATTACCATCGTTTACAAGCCTCTTGGTATATTGCACACTATTAAGTTGATGTTGTCATATTTGTCTGTTTCTCTTGCAATATATTACAATTCAACTATTGGCGTCGCGACAAAATAATAAATAATGATCCCATGCATACTGACATGTGAATAGATTTGAGTTAGCTATTCTACGTATATTAGTCAAGAGGCAAGATTCATTAAGAGTATCTTCTGTGATAGAAGGATTTCCCGATTATTACTTAGACCACGTCTTGCTTGCAATGTCAAACTTGAATTACAGGAGCTATATTTTTTTTTCTACTTATGATTCAGTGGTGCATATATCATTAAACGCAGACAAAAGAAGAGAAGTACTAGAAATTGTCGATCCGTTTTCAGATCCGCAGCATATCGTAAAAAATGAGCAGGTAGATCCAGTAGCTTTTAGGCATCAAAGTGCTGACAATAATGTAAAAAACAAGAGAGGAAAAAGATTTTTTACGACAGCGATTAAATCACCCCTTACAATACAAACGGCCGCGGTTGTTTCCTTCTTTATTCTTGGGTCCATGAGTATCGTAGGAGTTTTGCCTGCCGGTGATAATTTTACCAATTTGAATTTCAATCACGGAATAAATCCTATTAAGCAAATACCAATGGTATTCGAGCGAGCCAGTCATCAGTATGAGTTAAGCAAATACCAATGGTATTCGAGCGATGATGTAGCAACTAATCACACTTTGTTTGCCGGACATAACCACCCAGGTATGACTCCTTCCTCTCACCAGTCGTTGATTCCTAACCATTTCCAATGTATTTCATATTACTGTAATAAGTATAGAATTCAGTCCGATCTGAACGATTAGATAATCCTTATTTTGATGTATTCTCATTGCATGAGGGTACTGCTTGTTCTTCCTATACCCAGATATTGAGACAGTTCGGTTCTTTCAATAATGTGATGGATCTTATCTTATTTTCAACAGCATCCTTCATACAGTTCAAAGTCTCTAGCTCGAATTTTTAAAAGTAGATCAAGCCTTCCATGCATTTCGTGTATTTCTAATACTTCCTCCTAGGACAGAATCGATAGATGACTGCATCTGCAAACCCTGGTTCGACATTTATTTCCAGAATGTTGTATCCAGAGATCGTAAACCTACTGATGATACCAGTATCTTTAAATTTTCTAACCGGACTGACCGTTGTATCAGATATTCCAATCTGTTTGGCTATTTCGACAAATGGCGTTCAAGAGTCTTTAGCAAAGATGTCTCTTGGCATGAGCAATATCTTCTACTGAAGCGTCGTTACTCTAATTGTTTATTGCAACGCGCCTTTCCCTTTTTTTTGTGAATTGAGGACGATAAAAATGGCCGTAGGCCGAAAGCTATGTAGGCATATATATTGTTACATGCACATAAAACTCATGACAATATTGGCATTGTAACAATGAATAACTTTCACATGTATGATAATGTATATGTCTATATAATGCCATATTTGGCGTTACTTTTATATACTTTCATGATCAAATAAACATTAATGATACACTACTTAATGCCACGGATTGCTGTACTGGCAATCGCAGCTTTGACAGTTGGAATGCTATTAAGCGGGTTTAATTTATAAGTGTCAGGACAGCTGAATGAGACTAGTTCAAGGAACACGACAGGAACAACAAACCAAAATAATGGTGCAAATCCGATTAATATCACAGGATCCGTACCACTCAGTTCCACAATAACTAATGCTCTTTCTTCAAATGTCAAAACTCCACTAAACGAAGCTGTATTGACAGCTCAGAAAGCGGTAGGATCAAATTCTTCGGCGATATTAGGATTCTTGCGGCCATTAAACGGATATCTTGTATATGACCTACACGTGATTAACAATGGCAATAAGACTACATATGCCGTTATAGTGGATCCAGGAAATGGAAAAGTTCTATTCAAACAGGCGTTATCCTCATTGTCATCGGCTCGCAGTCCATTTCTGTTTGGAAGAGGTGGAGAAGAAGCAGGACCATTCTTTGGAGGGTATAGAGGAGGGCATGTCGGTCATGGGTCTGGTGGCGGATTTACGAATAATGATGGTGGTGCTGGTTGTTTCCATGGAAGTAGAATGAGCGGTAGTGATTCACACATGTTGAACAATGGTATAGGCCTCCGAGTGTAATTCTAGCGACCTCACTGAGAAATTATTAAAGCTACAAAGTTGGAATAATCGTATGCTCAACAATTGTGCTAAGACAACAAAAAGAACAAGAACCAAAGTTGTATACGTAGTAAGTTTAGAGGTCTAAACATCGGATCACATTCAAAAAGTAAGGATGTTAAAATGGCTGCAAACAGGGTGATAGACGCTAGAGTAGTAATTTTAGAACAAATCGGCAAAAGTCCGGGAATAAGATACAGGGAACTTCTGAGATCAACTGGTTTGAGCAATGGCGTACTTGAACATCATCTGAAAATATTGGAAAAAACTCATAAAGTAAAAGTTGACAGTTCAGGCGGTAAGAGAACAGGATACTATTCAATCGACATTCTAGAAGATGAATCTCATATACTGGCAGCTATCAGAAATAATGTATCAAGACAAATAGTCACTTTTATACTTGTACATGAGCCGTGTACTTTTAACGAAATTCTTGAACACACTAAGAAGGCGCCATCTACACTCTCTTGGCATTTAAAAAGACTTTCCAGGGCTGCAATAATATCAGTTACCTACGGACAGGAGTATCAGCTTTATCAGGTTTTAAACAGTAAATTTGTAGAAGGAATATTGTACAAATATGGAGAGAGCTTTAGAGAACAGGTTGTAAACGGACAGTATCCGATATTTGAAAGGCTTTAAACTCTATGAAATATGACGTCTTAGAAGAAGTAAGTTTCAACATGCTAACAAATCTAGATCTTCGGACAGGACGAATTTACAAATTAAGGCAAGGTTTAATGATTTTAAGATTCAGAACATTTTCTTCGGAATAAAGATTATCCTGTTAGCTGATGAACCAAAAGAAGGCGCAACCTAACGAAGTATCGAAGCAGAGAGGAAATACTCTCAACCATTTTGAAAGTTGTTAGTGAAGGAGGGGCAACTCAGTCAGATATTATGTATAAGGCTTCAATGAACTTCCGACTATTAAAAAAATATGTGTCTTTTCTGTTGATTAATGGCCTACTCATAAGAGAAGGAGCAAATTATAAAATAACTGATAATGGCATTTTTTTTTGAAAATATATAACCAATTAAACGAAATGATTTGAAGAATAGAAAGGACCAATTCACCTAACTGAGGCAATGAAATAGATAGTGCGATCTAGACAGAAGGAGATTTCATTAATTGTTGGATTGATATTGAATCGCTAATGAGAAAAAGGGTATTTGAACTCAAAAACCCAAGCACAGAATGCCGATTTCAGCGCCATAGAATCGTTGACCGTAGAAGCAAGGGTTGCAGTGCAGAAATTCGAGGTTAAATTGTCTGTTTTTGACATGAGTTGTGCATTTTAGAGTATCTGATCTTCAGTGGCAGTAAAGATACTGACACCAATTGATAGATCTGAATATAGAGAAAAAGTACTTGTGGACGCAATATCTCCGGGGGAAAGCATGGGGAGCTGAAATAACAACCTTACATGTTATTGATCCAGGGTGCGGTGTCCCGGGGGCAAGGTTAAAGAAAAGGAAAGAGAGAGAAGAAGATGCAAAACGAGAGGCTGAAACGTTAGTACTGAATGCCATTGATCCTTTGATAAGGAAAGACAGAGTTAATATTAAAAAAGAAGTTGTCGAAAATTTGATTCTATTGCGAAATCAATAATTAGTTACGCTAAAAAATAACTTCGAAGTTATCATCATAGGTACTAGCATCCCATAAATATGAGAAACTATTAATAATAAAGTCCGTCTTATCCCATACACTGAACGAGCCACGCAATAACTGTCTTGTAACTATACATGGTGATTGGAGAGATGTAGAATGTCCTTGTGGAAGTACCTTTCACTTTTTTGATGGCAAAATAGATGACTTGTTTAAATGGGAAAGGATTCATCTAAGGCACATGACAACAGATTATGCCAATCACGATATGCTTTCGTTTTATCCAATAGATATGGTAATTTTTTATCATTCCAAAACTGGTTATACAGTCGAAAGAAGAAGGCACAAAATAGACGATATTAGCAACATATATCAAGCAGCAATTTATGATACAGCAAAATTGGCCGGAGTTTAGCCTACAAAAAAAGCAGATAGGAAAGCTGATCGTTAGATGATTGCATTTCTAAGTTTTGAGATTATCTCTTGATAAGGAGCTGATGATTCTAAATATATACAAAGATACTTATCATTCTTTTCTGTTAGCGGAGCCATAGCTAACCTTACATTATTCTCTATTTCTGTTATTTCAAAATGAATTTCTTGTTGTTGTCGTTGTTCTTCTTCGGTGTAGCCTGCGCGACAAGGGTGCTCGAGTCTTCGTTTCTTTATGGCAGCAACCACGTAATCCAAATAGAAAAGGTAACTTGGGTCATGATTATAATTATGGTCAACTATGAAATCAGCTCGCCGGGAGCTTTGTATGCCTTTCCTAAATTCGCCGACAATTAATTTTCCATTGTTATCAAGAACAGCTGCAAACTTCACGACTTTATTGGAAAATAATGCAGTCAAGCATACTTCATGTAGGAAATCTAGTTCTTCCAATAACGCGTAACATAATAAGGAAACATAATATTAAGTCTTTGAGATAATGTTTTAGTAGACTTTAAGAGAAAGAAGATGAATATATAAAAAATAAGCAAAAACACCTAGATATTGAAATATTTTATAATTTCTATAGATGGTAAATAGATCCCAGTTTCTCGATCTAGAATTATAATAACCCTCGATACAAACTTGGTATCGGATCCAAACTAGTGGAATTATACGAAGCATTTCCATTCTTTCTGGCCCCGAAACGAATTCTGATTCTTCAAGCTTTACCGCAAGTGCTTAGCGAGTTAGATTAAGAAATAAACCACGCAATCCAAAATATAAGTGCAAATTGTGAGCAACTAAAAAGAAGACAATAGAGGATCCAAAAGTATTACATCAACAACCACTTAGTACAATCCATAATTTACATCAAATGACGCTGTTAGTAGAGCTGCTCTAACAGGCCAAGGAGACCTAAACTTAGTAGATCACGTCATTGAAATATTTCTGTGTGCATATATATAGGCGAATGGCAGCAGTTTTACCATTATGGTAAACATGGGAGCTATAAAAACAGAGTTTGGAGATATAACAATAGAGCTTTATACAGACGATGCTCCAAAGACCGTTGAAAACTTTAAGAAATTGGCAAATAGCGGCTTTTACGATGGATTGATATTTCATAGAATCGTACCAGGTTTCGTAATACAAGGTGGCGATCCCTATACAAAAGATACCTCCAACAAAGCTAAATGGGGGACTGGAGGACCTGGTTGGAACGTAAAAGCAGAGTTTAATAAAAATACACATTCACGTGGTATATTATCTATGGCAAGATCACAGGATCCGAATAGTGCAGGTTCACAGTTCTTCATAGTATTGAAAGATTCGAAATCCCTAGATGGAAAATATACCATCTTTGGAAAGGTGACATCTGGGATGGATGCAGTTGACAAATTGGCCGCTATAAGAACAGACCCTACTGACGCACCGATTGATATTGAACAAGCCAAGATGATAAAAGTTGCTATCATCAATTAATCCTAGCCAGGACCCTTAAGTTAAGGAGTAGTAGTAGGCTGCAGAGAGAAATAAAAGTTGACCATTCCTCTATCCCTCCCCACCAACCCTCTAAACGGATTGTAGATTATACCCAGTAAAACAAGATTGCTTATGGTTCTTATTCATATCGCACTAAGCCTTAGAACATTCTTTTTTTTGGGAAAGCAACGAGGTGCACGCCGGGGCCCCATTTACCTGCGAGGTTCACGCTTTGCAGCGAGTTGTATAAATGGCAGAAGAAGAATCCAGCGATCACGGCCTTAATTTCCTTAAACATGTGAACAGGTAGATAAGTATCGGCTAGCGATACGGCGACAGCATCTTGTGGGGGCGTGCTATAAGCTGAAAGAATTGGAACAGGAGGAAATTCCTTTTCAGATACCAACGGAATTAACTCACGCATAGTAATCATTTCAATTTTCTTTATGTCGATAATAATAAAATACAAGCCGCTGCAAATAGTGGCTAGTTTTGTATTATGAACCAGGATCGGCTGCCGCTAACAGTTGGAATTGTAATCTTCGATCAAGTAGAAGTCTTGGATGTTGCAGGGCCTTTCGAGGCATTTTCGGTAACGCGTTTGAACGAAGAGCGCCGGCTGGAACAATCATCACCATTTCGAATCCTCCTGGTCTCAGAAAGAAAAGCCCAAGTCTCAGCGATTGGCGGCCTACGCTTCACCCCTGATGTGACTATCGATGACTGTCCGGCTCTGGATTTACTGATCGTGCCTGGTGGCTGGGGGACACGTAAGGAAGTAAAGAATAACACTCTCCTGAGATGGATTGCGGATCGGGCCGCTAAGACAAGGTTGACGGCCTCAGTATGCACAGGTTCAAGTCTTCTCGGGAAAGCAGGTTTGTTGGAAAGACGTGAAGCAACCACTCACTGGCGCGCTTTTGATTTCTTACGGGACGCCGCACCAACAGCCCTAATTCGTCAAGATGTTCTATTCACTTTGGATGACCCGATCTTCACCTCCGCAGGCGTTTCTGCTGGAATCGACTTGGCTCTACGCATTGTGAGTTTCGGAGCAAAGATTGGGCAAGCCACCGCTCGCCAAATGGAATACCCTTATCCACAAAACGATCAGCGCAGGCGCGATACTTAAAAACAGAACTTTGCTAATATTTTTTTGGACCTATACCATGTTTGAGATAATCTTACACGCAGTTTGGAATTCTCGACGACATAGATTTAGATCCTTTAAAAGTCTGCATTCTGCTTCTTTTGCAATATAATTTCTCTTGCTGCTTAAGATATTCTAGATACCAATTATATTGGACTGTATTTTATCCTCCGATGCGGAAAAGTGTTGTTGCTGATCCGGTGATCCAACTGTAGATCACGAAAGTCTATTTCTTGTCTTATGTTTGTCACAAAGATTCAAGGAAGGTACATTATTCATTATTTTGTTTCCTCGAATAGCACAGTACATAAGTATGCTATGAGAAAATAAAAAAGTTCCCGTTGGTTAGAAAACAACAAGAAAAACTACTTACTATGAAAAAAGAGATGTTGTAAATGCATATGAAATTGTGCCTTCATAACGTGACTACTCTTCCTCATCCTGTTGGAGTTGCAAGAGCGATTACAACCGGTACAGGTTTCCCTGTATTCTATCGACTGGCACACTCAAATGTAGCTTCCAACTCCCGCAGGGCTATGCGGATGCCCGATCGAGATGTATTCTTTTTCTCTGGCCTATTCCACTTCGACGTGTCGATGCCTATGAGAGATATCAGTAGAGATGAGATTTCAGAATAAACCTCAATAACTTTTATTTCTTCTGCGTATAAAGACTAAAGTTGCACTTTTCGCAGAAATAGTTAAGCCTGTCAAAATCAGAACATAATGTCATGGTATCGTAGCACCGAGGGCATTCGATTTCAGATTGCAGGTCTGTTTGTTTTGATTTCTTTCTATTTTGTCGATGATAATACAGTGAATCATTGGTAGTCATCCTTGTTGTTAGGATAATTTTTGTTTGAGCTTTATTTCTTGCTAATATAGCTAATCGGAGCTACTTCGTCAATTTTGTTTTCTATATAGAATAAACGTATACCCTTCTCAGATGTCCCGTAAGAGCGTATTCAGGGCTTATGATCTAGGTCATGGCTTTGACCTTTCTCTGAATCTGTCTCAAGAGTGGTCACGTTTGTACAGCTGAGTTATTGCTGAAGGCGACTAGTATTAGTGTCACACACTCAAAAACTCAAGTGCTGGTGAGGAGCGAAGCCTCTAAAAAAGCCTTTTTTGATCGATTAAAAGGTCTGGAGATACTTAATAATATGTTTTTATCTCCATATATTATTCAGAAATAATAGTTTTAATTTCATTATGTAGCTCATCAAGAATAGAGGATATTTTGCTCCCGTCATCGATATTCCCCATAACCTTCTTCATTGCTTTGATATCGTATTCCCATAGCGATTTCGCTGGTTGTCCATCAGCTAAAGTTGATCTCCTAATTGCAATATGCGAAAAATCCTGTTCTTTCCTTCTTGAGCCATGACAATGTAATACGTTTGGTGGAATACAAACGGTATCTCCAATCTTATTTAGAAAAATTGTCTTACCAATATTATATTTTGGATTACCTCCATTCGTATTGCCATCTTTCTGTATGAGAGTAACAAAACCTCGTCCTATATCTGAAGAGCTAGAATCTGGTAAAGTGGGTGTAGCAATCAGTATTTGTTCAGATTCATGTGTATGTATTTTTGTCATTCCTCCATTTTTGAAAGTAACATGATACATTTCCTGCTCCTTTGAATCTGATTCAGTCAAAATTCGCCTAATTTCATAACTGCCAAGGAATTTGTTTACATAAAAATCAGGTTGTTCTCCTTCCGGTTGTCTTTCATCGGTTATGTAGATGTTTTTCTTATTCAATGTTATCCAGTTTTTCGTATTATTCCTCCCTTTATGAATGATCAGTATTGCCAGGCATCTTTCAAAAATATTGCCACCGCATGAAAAACTAATCCCGTATGTTCTTCGACTGTTCATCCGATTAGATTACCGAATTTACCTTCGTAGACCGAGAAACTTGAATCAAGATCAAGGGCAAAAACAGGTGAAACAGGGTGATTAAAAAGCGCTCCTCTTGTTGCGAGTAATGTGGCTGACAGAATATGATAAATCTAACGTCTTACAATTTTTTTTATTACTGGGGGTTCTCTATATTCTTCATCCTTATGGGATATAGCACACCCGATTCACCTTTGCAAAATTAAAAAGAATCAAACTTTAGGCGGCACCATATTGACACACTTTTGACGAGAACTATAGTTATGTTTAAAATCAAAATTAAAAGCATCTTCAAAACCCTTCTCCTGTTTGTTGAGATACTCTAACTCCAATCAAAACGTCTAATACATTTGTTATTACGAAAGTCCCTCCATCACGCACTGATTATTTGTCATTGATTAGATTCGCAAATATTAACAAGCATGTCGTGGACTTCTGGTCTCCCCATTTATTATCGATCTGGCTGTTTGAAAGATATTAATCCACATTTGCCACGTTAATGTACCAGTGTTAGTATTTCTTCTACTTGGATGATATGAAACTATCAAAGTCTTACCATCATAGATTGGATATATCTTATTATGCCCAAACACCAATCCTTTAACATTGCAAATATTGCAATATGCATCAAAAGCAATCTTTCCAAGAGCTAAGATAACCTTGGTTGTCTTCTCGAGTAGTTTTATTTCTGCTAGGAGGTATTGAGAACAGTTGGATATTTCAGATGGATCTGGTTTATTTTGAGGCGGGACACATCGTACCGCTGAAGTCAGATAAGCATCCTTTAAAATTAATCCATCATCTCTTGATACACTTGTATGTTTATTTGCAAATCCAGTTTCAAATAAAGCTCTTACAAGCCAATCACCCGAGCTATCCCCTGTAAATATTCTCCCTGTTCTATTCCCACCATGAGCAGCTGGAGCCAATCCAATAACTAATAATTTGGCTTTAGGATCTCCAAAAGTTGGGACAGGTTTTGCCCAATAAACCTGATTCGTAAACCTCTTGGTTTTAGTGTTTCTCACTTCTCTAGTGTATTTTAATAATCGTGGACATAATTTACAATGTACCACTGTTTCGTTTACCTTGTGCAATAACCAATCTTCTTCAACTAACTTACCCTTTGACAATCCTAGCTATTCTTTATCTGAATTCTCTATATTAATTTGTACATATCTTTTATTCAGGGAAGAATGATTTGCCTTCCTAGTATGTTTAATCTCTCTGTTCTGTTTGCACACACTGCACTTTTCAAGAGAAAATCTCGATTTTTGCAATCATCGTTTTAGTCCGTTCTGATTACTATAAGTAATTTTCCAATACCGCAATTATTAGGGGAGAAAGTCAAAAATATTGAGAATAAAAAGCAATAACTACTACAATACCAAACTTCTAAACTGAACTTCAACAGTCCACATACCCCATTGTGTGCAACTTTTTAAGAACGAAGCAAACAACAGCAGAGGCAGCGGCAATAATAATGACATCAACACTGCATCGTGTGATATAGCATGCCAACTGTTATTAAGTCAGTTATTATCGTGTGAGGTTCAATTGGAGAGAATAACACAATTAGCACTTAGAGCATATAGAACAGATATTTACTTTTATAATCCACAATTTATATAGATATTAACTTGACAAATAATCCTGTTGCAGTCTTTGATTCAGGAGTCGGTTCATTATCTGTAATTAAAGAATTAAAAAAAGAGATCCCCCACGAGGACTTGCTATACTTTGCAGATAGATTTCATTTTCCTTACGGAAATAAATCTCATCAGCAGTTGTACGAAATTATTCTGGGATCGATAAAATTTTTACAGAACTACAAACCCAAGGTAATTGTACTCGCATCTTTCACTCCCTCTGTCCAAATATTACACAACGTCAGAACAAGAGTCAATACCCCAATAATCGGTGTGATGCCACCTTTAAGACAGGCAGCAAGGCTATCAAAGAAAAAACACATAGGCATTATGGCAACTGAAGGAACCGTGTTCAGTCAAGAACTATCGGCGCTGCTTCGAAAAGAGGTATCTCAAGATGTACACGTAACCAAATTCAATGCATCACCAATAATAGAGCTGATAGAAAACGGCACCTACATCGTTAATGAGAGAAAGACATTTGATACCATATCACACGTACTAATGGGAAAGCTAGAAAAGGAAGATATAGATGTAATAATTCTATGCAGCACCCATCTTTCATTGGTACGCAATTATTTTGGTTCTCTTTTTCCACTGGTAAAATTTATGGATCCCTCCAATATTGTAGCCAAAGACGTAAAAAGATTCCTTCACCATAATAGAATGCGGAGGAGGAGCGGAATAGGTCGGCTGCAAGTGATCGCTTCAGGAGGAAGAGATCAGTTTGAACAAACTATCCGTTTGATGGGTATCAGAGAGCCAATAAAAAGAGTGAATCCATGAAATCTTCTCATAAACAATGAATACACCTATATGCTACCAAAAAAGTTGGGATCTACAACTGCCGACGATGAAATTTCTTGTAAGCCCTGTCTGTCTAATTATAGAGAATGGCCCTGAAGTTCCGCTTGTAAGGCAAGTTTTTTTATCATAAACATACAAAAAATCTAACCGTTTTTAAGATTTGGACATCAAGTTCGAATTGTTTGGAATTATAAGTACTAACAAGAAATAGATTGAAAATTCAAAGAAAAAGGCGAAAGTACGACCAAGACCGGTATTACAATACCCAAAGCTACGCGCGCCTTCTCATTCATACTCTCTTTCTGTTCTAAATAATCCAGGCATTATTGCTTGTTGTGACATTTTATCATGGATGAGTGCAGAAACCTGGTGGCATCATGACCTTACTCCAACGATGTAAATTTATCCATCTAAAAATACTCCATTTTACGGTACTCTAATATGTTCTATGAGTGTTTGGCGTAGATTTAATCCGCGCTGTGTTCTAAGTCTTGGTTAAGGATAATAATTGACTAAATCGGAATGGCTTTATTAATAATTTAGCCTCGTTAATAGCACATCATGCTTTGGGAAATGTTACCTACAGAAATACTTTATGAAATTGGTGCAGGCTCTCAGATAGTAGGTGTAACACATGAGTGTAAGTATCCTGACGACGCCAAAAGGAAACCAAGAGTAATAAATTCTTCCTTTGATGCTAGTAAAATGAATAGTAAGGACATAGATCAGAAAATTGTAGAACTAATGCAATCTGGCAGAGATATATATTTAATAGATGACCAAAAATTAAGAGAAGCAAACCCAGATCTCATTATTGCTCAGGGTGTATGTGAGGTATGTGCTCCATTTACCAAAGAGATAGACCGTGCTACTTCTGTATTGGGTTACAACCCAGATATCCTTGTACTTGATCCTCATGATTTAGATGATATTTTGATAAGTATAATGGATATTGCAGAAAGAGTCGGTAAAGTAACAGAAGCACGTAATCTGGTAGTATCGTTACAAAAGCGTATTGATGACATAAGGGTGAGAGCCGGCAATCGAAGAATTGGTGGTGATGTTTATAATATTCTACCAAAAATACTTTGCATTGAATGGATTAACCCTTTCTTTACTGCTGGTCATTGGGTTCCTCAAATGGTAGAGATTGCAGGAGGTATTAATGGTCTAAGTTCCCGCGCACAACCTTCACATCGTATACACGATATTGCTGAGATTATGAAATTTAATCCAGATAAAATAATTCTAATGCCTTGCGGTTTTGATTTACATAGAACATTGAGAGAAGCAGAGACATTGGAAACCAACAATAAATGGAAATCCTTGCAGGTTGTTCAAAACAATGAAGTGTATGCAGTTAATGCAGGAGCGTATTTTAGTAAACCTGGACCTAGAACAATAACAGGGTTAGAAATATTAGCAAAGATAATTGACCCAGAAGGTTTTCAAAATATTAAAGTACCAACAGATTCATTTACCAAATTCGGCTATAATTAAAAATTAAATTCGTTATCCTTTGAATCCCTGTCACCAAACTTTATGGTAAATTCGTCAGACCAAACTTTCAATCCATAATCGAACAAAGACTGGGAAACAGGACGAACGACACCAGCTTTGTCATCATTTGCATGACTAATAAATTCTTCCCATTTCCCAGTAGTGGATTTTTCATGGCTCATTCATAAGCCACAAAAATCATGTTGGAAATTTTTAATAAAGTAATATTTAGTTTCGAAATAATATGTGTAATCGAGTCAAAGTCGGTTGCTTTTAGGTGATTTGTTTTTGAATTTCTGATTGTCGAGAACTTCTCTTTTCTCTGCCTACGTATAATGTTTGATTGTTTTTAATCCTTTGTATATATATAACATTCAAAGAGGAGAAAGAGGGAAAAATATATTATGGATTTTGAATTTTGCTACAGATCATAGTTGTTATAATTCTTCGTATAGCAACAATATTCCATACTCATAGATAGAAACACTTATGCCTCTTACTGAAGGCTGAGAAACGAATTCGTCTGCTTGCTCAGTTGCACTTTTACCACCTCTGTCACTTTTAAAATGTTTCATATGCTGGTCCTTAGTCATATTTTCTTGCTGTTGATTGTTTCTGCTTATATACCTACTTTAGGATTCTCCTACGTAAAGTCTCTTCCAGTCTAAACAGTCTATGCCGGTTAGATGGTTAGATGCCTAGTATCTTCTTGTTCCTTTGCAATCACTAGCACTCTTCTTTGATCTGCCATAAAGATGGTTCACGACCGGAAATGAAATTATCGGCGCGAATGAACTGACGAAAGCAATGTTCTACGAATTCAAAGGGTCCGTAGGGGCAAAGACAAATAATATAGTGTAACCGCTAACTAATCGATACAGGAAATTATCACTTCTTATTTTTTTAATAATCAATCAGTCATCTATCCACGTACTGGCTAGCATCGGTGTAAAGTAGAATTCTAATTTAATTTGAAATGAAAAGTATTCACGTTGTGACAGCAGCCCCACAGATGATATCATTTGTACCGGGAACAATGGCACGCGTGCAACCATGTGGGAATCACAACGTGAATATATCGTATTGCCAATAGAATAATATAAATTAATAAACTGCAAGAAGAACCACTGATGCCTTTAACGAGTGCTTGGTTGCTGGCTTATAATGTTTGTGTATTTCCATTGTTTTATACATAGGAAATTTGTTGATTTGACTGGTTGTTTAATAACTAAGAGTATTATCATCGCATCTAATCTGTCAATAAAATTGTACCAAATACCGAAAGGACTTTTTTTGAACAAGAGGAAAATAAAAGCTGCCCTCACCCAACCGCAGAGTTAACAGAGATAAGTATAATCACATACCGATCCATCGCTTCAAATGTCACACTCATTTTGGAATTAACTAGAGGTGCATCAACTGGTTTACAAGTGGATCACAGATGACCAAACTGTTGAACCTAATTAGTAGTGAAACTAATGCGGTTCGCATTAGAATACTTATATTTTACTAATATAAAACTGACCTTTCAACAAGATTTGAATGAACTATCTTCCTCCTACCACAATCTATTGCCCCCTTTTGGGGAGTTTCGAATTCCTAAATTTCCTTAATATGAATGGCACTCAACCTTGTGCGTGTATAAATGCTTCCATGCACTAAACATATGGTCACATTTCTCACAGGAATATTTCAAGGGCTTTAAGGTATGTGAGGGAATTTTAACTAGATACTGACCATAGTGATTGTTTATGCTGTAGCGTACTAATCGTCTTGGTATTGTTTTCAAGTCGTATATTGAAACCTTAATCGGCTATAATATTGTTGGGAATACGCTACTGGTTGACCTAACTAAATAGACAAAGCCTTTCCGTTATATACTAACTACTAAGCAATCAGTAATAGCAAAATGAGATTGTATATCATATATTGTCCTATCTCTAGCATTCGCCCATTTTCGGCCATTTCAGTCAATGTCTCTTGCTCGCTCTTCTCCAGGCTTATGCCACCATTTTCTATATTTTTTAGTAGCATCTTCGACATAAACGGTTCTATCAAAATCAAAATATGCTAAGACTGTTTCTGAAGCTTCGAGAGGTCTAGTTCGCCAGCAGGACTGAACCCAATCCGATAAACGATTTCTTGTGATCGAGAGTTTATCTATTCGAGAGAAGATTAGATATTTCTTGGATATTCCAGAACACATAGTGAGAGAATACCTTACACCTAAGAATTACGAAAAACCCAAAATTGAAATTGGCAACTATTACCTAAATTGGAACCATGAATCTTATGGAATACATCAAAAAGAAGTATCCGAATTGAAATTGTTTCTCAAGAATGCCATTACATATTTTGAAATTATTTTTGAAGTACTCAACCAACTTCAGAAATCAAGGGATCTTCAAAAACGCCGACTGGCTAGAGAATTCAATTGTCTCGTACGGATTCTACACCAGAATAAAGGTCATGTAATTAGCTATGATTTGTATATGGCTCCAGATGGCTCTACGTTCATCGATAGACTAGAGCGAATTGAAATTCATAAGGAAAACGAATTAACGAAAGATAATAGAATTATCAATAGACAGTATAGTAAATCTGTACTTCATTTAAAATGGAATATAGGTGAATTAATATTTGCTAGACAGCGTACGCATCAAAAGTCACTGGTATTCCGATGCGAAGAGACGTAGTATCAGTATATTTGTCTTATATTTTGCATAATGGAACAAGTTGTACCTTTAATACTTTCAATCATTGTGCTCGCCAAAGCGTATGGTCAGGTCTATATCATGCAATGTTATTGTCTTTACTTGCATTGTCCCGATTGTTTTTTGGTTAATTTCAGTCATCATTCGGTTCACAGTAAATCATTCCCTCTCCCGTGAAAGAGGAAGGATTCACCTCGGCTGTTTTCCGTCGTTGTGTTTTTAAAGGATATTGCGTTCTTGTTATTAAAGAATATTGAAAACCTACTCAGTAGCATAATACTGGCTTCCCGATAACGACCTGAAAGGTTTACCTCGTGCCTCATACTCGCGATGTAATCGCAGACAATCGCGCTATTTTGTAACAACACCTTGTTATGAAGAATTTTAAAACGATGAGGGCTTAATCCTTCTGTTGCAGTTTCAATCTTTCCGGTGTAATTGTACGGGAGTACCCTCTGTTGTTATTGCTATTGTTGTGAATGGTTTCTCAGCAATGATTCCATTATTAACCCATCTCCCTTTTAGTCTGAGATACGATCATACTGCCTGCTTTCATAATTTATACATCATCTAGCAATGCCTATAAACTCTATATAAGTTACTATTTTATATGCAGTCACTGGTGAATAAAGTAGCGGTAGTTACCGGATCTACTAAAGGTATCGGTTTTTCAATATCAAAAGAGTTTGCAGAAAATAATGGTGCAACTGTTATTGTTTGTTCTAGAAGGGAGGAGCAAGCATGCCGTGCGATAAAACAGATTGGTGGTAAAGTATTTGCTGCTGAGCTTGACGTAACAGATAACTCTAGCGTACAAAAATTCATGCAGCAGATTTTATCTGCCCATAATAGAATTGATATTTTGGTAAATAATGCGGGTTATCCTTTTGACAGAGAAATTTGGTATAAAAGGTTTCATGAAGTTACAGATGAAGAACAAGAAAAAATTATAGAAGTTGATCTTAAGGGATCTATACGCTTATCCAAGGCAGTTATTCATTCCATGCTTCAAAACGTTCTCGACAGAAATGGCGGAGTCATAATAAACATCTCTTCAACTCCTGCAATTGCGGGGCACATAGAAGGTTCTCCTTACACCATAGCCAAAGCCGGGAACATCGCACTGACAAAATGTATTGCAATGGAATATGGCAGCTACAACATTCGCGCCTATACTTTGGCCCTTGGCAATATAGCAACATTCGCAACATATGGATCAATGACTGAATATGATAGAGATAAGGCCGCTGCTGAACCATCAATGAAAAGATGGGGCAATCCAGAAGAAGTAGCCAAAGTTGCCGCATGCGTGGCAAGTGATAATTTCTCTTTTGCTACAGGAAATACGATTATAATCGATGGAGGAACTGTATTATTGTGATAGCACCCATAGGAACAGTTCGCGGAGCGTCCATACCTGAATATTCATAAGATGCGTTGTAAATCAAAGCATACTGAAACACGAATAGTGATGATTCAGATCTAAATCCTTTGGTGTTTTTAAGTATCTTCTTTATTGACATAATTAGTGATTCCATACGCTTTTCTATGGGCACACGAAAAATAATAATCACTCCAACTCCCAAGAAAATACCGCCTATTGCATGATCCACGACTACCTTTGTAGGCATTTCATCTTATATGTTATTCGTGAGATATACTATTCTTCGATTTCAGTTTACATGATTACTGAATAAAGAAAGTCTATCGAGAACTCTGTGGAGCAGCATCTATAAAGTGTCTCTAAAATAGGAAGATCTCAGATTGAGGATGAGATAGAAGATGAGATAGAAAGTAGAGTTAAGGGAATAACGAAAAGATCGGCTAAAATATTGGAAGAAAATAGCTGCGTCGAAGCAGCCGTAGAAAATAAGGATATAGAGGAATACATAAACTGGGTGAAGAAGAGGTTGAATAGAAGTGATCACGAGGACGACGGTATATCCCATCAAGAGCATTACTCTGTTATTTATCAAGATAAGCAATTCATATTTCAGTTGACATAGAATGTTCTAGTCCTCGTACTCTTCTCTGTATTGAGCAATAGCGAATTAGAAGAGGGCGATCGAATATGGGAGTATACCATAAAAGTTCCTGATCGGGAGAGTCACAAACCCCAGAACAAGGCAGAATCCAATTAGAAAAAGCTTCAATTAAATGAAATGAACTTATTTCCTCACACTTATGAGCTTGGAAAGCTCATCACACATCTGATAAAAGGGCTATTGTCGGCACCATCAAATTGACCATCGCTACCGGCGTTCAAATTCGAATGTCTATACTACCTATCTCTTTTGGGCTATTTCAATCATACTGTTATAAGGATATCGAACAGTTACTTATGCTGCTCAAAGTCCCAAATCCTGAAAGAATCAAATTCCTTCAGCTATTTCGTCACAATATATCCTCAATTATTATCTTGCCAACAATTATTGATACTACCGGTGACAAAACTCTTTTTTATTAGTTAAGGTTTCTCAATAGAGGGTACAATTGTCATTCAAATGCAAGACGTGTGGTTTGCAGTTTCATGAGAAGAGACGTCTAGAGATCCACAAACAAGTACACGGTCGGAAATCCAAAGTAAGCGAATACGGTAGCCCAGAATTCAGTCAGGATAGGTTAAGAGGATGATTCGATTTAACTCAAAAGAACAACTTGTCGATACACAGATTTGTATCTCAAGATGTGTCCGTGCAGATCTCTGATATCTGTAACTCTTCCTCTATATTTTCCGTAAAATACCGCTTTGTCCATATTTCCAACATTCATAACGAGTCCTTGCTCTGATCTAGGCGAAAAAGATGAGCTGGAAAAAAGTAGGCTACCAACAATCTAGAATATTCCTTATCAATTTCTATTCCATAGATTTACTCAAGTACATCTCATTTAATTGCCTAGTGATCCAACGTAATTCGTTTCAATAATAAATTCCATGAAGTCTAAAACTCATTCTGTGAAAGACTCAAGAGTAGGAGACGATTCGAGTCGGCATCGTTTGAAATTTGGGTACAAGATCTGCGTATTTTACTATCTCAAAACCTTCTTCTTTTAGCTGAAAAATCATTTTTATTTGATCGTTTAATGCATGTACAGGATCCCTTGGATGTAATGCAATTCTTATCATGTTGACTTTGTTCTCAATTAGTTGTTTAAAACGTCGCCTGTTTTTACCTATGTTTACAATATTTCTTTTTGGATCAGCATATGAATCCCAATCTAAGGCTTTCGGTATCTTTACTTTTTCAAATTTCTTTTTCGGAGAGAATAGTATAAACTTCTCTTATATTTCAACCAGCTTGAAAAGTAGCTTTTACAAAACTTTGGTTGAATAAGCGAGATTTCTAATGGTAGTTTAACTCTTCCTTTCCTAGATCATCAACTTAATCGTTTATGGCTTAATGGTATTGCAGAATGGAATTAGAAGAGCAAACAAGATCTAGTCCCTTAAACAGGGTCCCGTCACATGACCATACTAGAAAAAACATGGAAATAGAAATTTAGATTCCTCCGCACCTTAGGTTTTAATTTGTTTATTTTAGTAACTATTTGTTCTTTGTGATGGGAACAAACAGACAATTCATTTTAGAATCAGCTTAAATAAGTAGGGGTAGGTTCTGTAGAATGACACGTGATAAATTATAAGCCTCCTAGCTGGTTTCGATCCTTACAAATCGGAATTGGCGTAATAGCCCTCGTATTATCATTTTTGATGATTTCCCTTGGGTATCCGACTCTATCTCTAAATATAATAAACATATTTGTTTCGATCACCTTATTGACCATAGGCATTGAAAGGGTCGTCTCTGGTCTAATGCTACCAGCCATAGCAAGACAGTCAATGGGTATCACAAAAATTGGCCGTTTTACAAGTATAGGGATGGGAACTATAGCAACGATATTTGCAATTATCGCTCTAAGTTCCCCTCAATTCGCGTCCACAAAGAATTTCACGTTATTATCACTTTCTATAAGTGTGATCTTTAATGGTTTCGGTAAGATTGTACAAGGTGTATTAGATAGACGTGATACGTTACCGGTAAAGGTATTCCTAATATCGCTAGGCATTCTTAGCCTAGCTATAGCATTTCTTGTTGGACATGCAGACCAATTTGGCACGATTTTTCTTACTCGCATTCTATCCATAGTTCTCATTCTCTACGGAATGCAAATGATTTTTTTCGGAATTACCGGGAAGCCAGCATTGCAAAAAATGTTGAAAAAATAGTTTCCTGCGAATGAACTAATACCAATGAGTACTACCTTCTCCAACTCGTCCTTTGATTGCATCTCCTAATTCTCTAAACCCTACTGATGTGCTCCTACTGACTGAAGATAAAACTGCTCTTTATCGATTTTCGCAGGTCTTATTCCTTCTATGTCCATTAGATTCTGCATTACTCCCCTACTTCTCTCGACCTTTCCATCTGGATCCTTAACAATTCCATTGATAAAACCTCTACATCCGCACATTGGATTGAATGATTTGTCACTTTCACCGTGATATATTTCGAAAGAGTTCTTTCCTGGGTTCCATCAGGATTTGAGAAGAACCTCCCATACCTATAGACGATTCTAGGGTGATCAGCGACTCGATCATTTTCTTTCCGTTACGGTTTCAGAAATCTTCGGTGTGATGCATTACCTACATCCTTGGAAGAATTCCAAAATAAGTAAAAAAAAATTGCTTTCTATTAGGCGTAAATTCCGTCAAAAACACCAACTCGTCGGTACTTCTAAGTTGGTATTATCTTCTTTCTTTTTCTTTCCGACGTTCTAGTTTCGTACGCATTCCATATTTTGGGCGTAATGTGACAAGGGGTTTTAATTCAACCTTATGATCCTGATCATGATGCATCTTCCACTTCTGGCATACTGTAGCCAAAAGTAACATTCCTTCCATCCATGCAAAAGGCTCACCTATGCATCCTCTAATACCCCCTCCAAATGGAAAGTAACTAAATCTAGGGAGCTGCAACTTTGCTTCTTTCGTCCACCGATCTGGATAAAAGAGGTCTAATGAAACATCCCAAATCATCCGTAGCAATAGAAGTAGGAAATACAACTCTTAATGCCTGAAAATTCACCTCAAATGTCGTGATAAAACCAACCTTAACATCATTTTCTATACTCGTCATCGGTTCACATAGCCCAAATCCATCTATCTGTGGCATTGTAATATCTAGAATTAGTAAATCGTATAAATCTTCTCTAAAGCTCTTCAAAGCTAATAGAGAATCATTGAATGTTCAAATCCATTGTCTGTTAGATTCTTTTTAAGGCAAAAGTAATATCTACTTCGTCATCTATAATCGGAATTCTATTCACGTGCCAGTCGTTTTGTTTCTTGTAATTCTCCGTCTATCTACTATCAATACTACAGGTCCTACAATAAGAGCAATGATTCCAGCAACGGCTAGAATTCCTCCTGCTACGAGGCCTCCAAATAAATTTAGGTTAAGTTGGTTGTTTTGACCTACGAACGGAAGATTTCCAAACAATATGCCAACACTGACAAGCCTACCTCCTAAGTTATCGATAGCGAGAGTATACTTTCCCATAATATCTGGTTTGATTGTAGTCAAGAATTGTTTTGTGAACTCATTGGTTGAGACTACCTCTGCACTTGGGTTTCTGACGGTTTCTCTTAGAATAGGATTTACCTGATCGGTACTATGATTCGGCTCTATGCTAATTACCAATGATAAGGGGCGGCTCACATCGTTAACTTGGGTATTTGCACTAGCTGTCCCAGAAGGATAAATGGACACGCCATTTAGAATAGTATTTTGATAGATGTTTCTGCTACCCAAAGGGCCGGCCCATATTACTGAAATTACAATACCTGACGCCAGAAGTGCCCCACCAACAATCAGGATTAGATATCCACGTTGCATTTCTCTTTCTTTATGTAATCTCGGTGGTTAGAAATACTTTAGTCTAGCCACCGTCCCCTATCGAGTCTTTAATTATGGCCCTCTTTTTGTCGCAACATAAACTAATCGAATTGTTGTAAGGACAAATTTCTAAAAGAAAAATAAGTGTTTTGAATCCTTTGGATCAATCATTGAACGAAATTTCACCCAATTATAAGCTCCAAATTGACACAGAACATTAATCTACGAAATCTTTGCTTTGAGTCCATGTCATGCTGAGGACTTGTTTCTTGATCTTGTTCTCCTTCTTTATCCTCCCACTTGGATTCTGACAACCCCAACATATTCCTAAATATGTCGGTATCGGTTCTGGAATGGTTCAACAGTAGTATGTATTTATTCCATGCGACTATAACAGTCTTAGATGCAAAGTACTGAACAAATTATTATGTAATTTTTTTGATGATTCAAATAAAATAGTAATGTTATTCGACTTTCTGTCTGTCGCCATAATAATTAAATGAGCGAAGAAGACATCTATGACCGATGTGCCGGTAAAAACGTCATTAGCACAAGAATTCTTCGATTTTCTTAAGACATTTGGGATAATTGGATTAGCAATTGCATTTGTCATAGGCGCAGCAGCTTCCAAATTGGTTACTGCGTTTGTTACTGATATTATAACACCATTTATAGGGTTGTTTTTACCCGCAGGGGATTTAAGTAAAATGGCAGCCACATTCGCAAAATCAACATTCATGTGGGGCGATCTGGTTTCAAATATAATTAACTTTCTGGTTATCGCATTCATAGTATTTCTTGCGTACAAGCAACTGTCACGATTCAAATTAGTAGAAGACAAGACCAAACCTGCACCTGTTGATAAAAAATAATAATGCAATTCTAGCGCACTTTCAATGACTCAAATGAAGCGAACAGCTACATTCCTCACAATAGTATCCTAGCCAGAGTATAACATCATACCATCTAGGCAGCGGGGACATTCAACTTCTTGTTAAATGTATAGATCTTGTTCTTTGACTTGGCCTCCGGGCTCTTCACCTTTTCTAATTGTGGTGCTAGCCTTATCTACATTGTATATTCTAATATACAATGAATGACCAAAAGGGGATGGATAGTAGCAAGCGTAACAAATTT
>WNGD01001631.1_pt1 | contig 24205 bp, 22 predicted proteins | sample 5400671 | NCBI WGS metagenome assembly WNGD01 (sample SAMN13153369, study PRJNA577476) | soil metagenome | isolation source: 40 cm soil or saprolite under grassland replicate 2 | place: USA:California | collected 2016-06-15
CCCGTGATCTTGCCGGGCGTCGCCGCGTTCGTGATCGCCTGCCCCACCTCGGCCGGAAGAGCGCTCGGGTGCCCTTGGAGGTACAGCGCCGCGCCCCCGGTGACGTGTGGCGAGGCCATCGAAGTACCGCTGATCGTGTTGGTGGCGGCGTCCGAGCTGTTCCAATCGGACGTGATGCTGACGCCCGGCCCGTAGAGGTCCACGCAGCTGCCGTAGTTCGAGAACCCGGCTTTGGCGTCGTTCTGGTCGCTCGCCGCGACCGTCAACGCGCTGGGGGCGCTCGACGGCGAGAAGAAGCAGGCGTCGGAGCTGCTGTTGCCGGCCGCGACAGCGTACGTCACGCCGTCCGCAATGCCGTTCTCCACGGCGTCGTTGAGCGCCTGGTCGAAGAAGCCGCCCAGGCTCATGTTCGCCGCCGCCGGCTCACCGGCCTGGTGGTCGGCGGTGACCCAATCGACACCGGCGATGACGCCATCGCTCGAGCCGCTTCCCGAGCAGTCAAGCACCCGCACGGCCACGAGCGTGACCGCTTTGGCGACGCCGTAGGTGCTGCCGCCCACGGTCCCCGACACGTGGGTGCCGTGCCCGTTGCAGTCGTCGGTGCCGTGGCCATCACCGACCTCGTCCACTCCGGGCAACGCGCGCCCGCCGAAATCGCTGTGGGTCTGGCGGATGCCGGTGTCGATGATGTAGACCTTCACGCCCGACCCGGTGGCGTTGTAGGTGTAGAGCTGGTTGAGCGGGAGGTCGTGCTGGTCGAGCCGGTCGAGCCCCCAGGTCGCGTTCGGCTGGTCGGTGATGGCGTGCATCATCTGGTTCGGCTCGACGTACGCCACCAGGGGATGCCGCGCCAGCGCCGCGGCGGCCGCGTCAGACAGCTCGGCCGAGAAGCCCCGCAACGCGTGGGTGTACGTGAAGCGCAGCGTGCCACCGTGCGCCGCCACCAGATCCCGCGCGATCGCACTCACGTCCTGGGCCGCCGGCCTCAGGACGACGATATACTGCCCGGGGATGACGTTCGGCGAGGGCGCCCTCCCCACTTCCGCCGACGGGCGCGCGTCTCGGTCAGGGGCCAGGGGGGTACGTGCCTCCTGACATCCCGCTGCAACGATGACCGCCATCAGGGAGAGGGTCAGTCTGCTCATCGATCAGTCCTCCGACTGGGGGCCGGGGGACACATATCACCAAATTTCAAGGCCCGCAAGACAAACCGGCCGGAGCTGTAGCTCCGGCCGGTCCGCTTGCCGCCCGCGCGCCTACTCGCCGCTCAGCGCATGCTGGCCGGCGCCGACACCGCGCCGAAATCGCCGCTCAGGTTCGCCACGGGCGCACCGGTGACGGGGTCGACCGTCACCGTCACCGTGCGGATCAGCTGGAACTGCACGATGAACGTCCGTGAGCCATCCGGGTTGACGGTCACTTCCACGGTCTTCTCGAGCGTCCACGACAGCTCGGTGTCCGTCGTGCGCGCCGAGAAGGTGAGCCCCTCCGCGGACACATCGAGGGTCGCGCTCTGGGCGGTCAGGCGTACCTCGGTGTACGTGCCCGCCGGAATCTCGGTCGCCGGCACGAGCGTCGCTGCGACCGCGCCGTTCCCGATCGACACCGTCGCCGTCCCGGAGCCGTTCGTGACGGCGAGCCACTGCTGCCCGTTCCACAGCTCCACGGTGAGCCCGGTGAACGTCGCCGTGCCCGTGACGTTGACCGGCCGACCTCCCGGCCCCGTCGGCTGGCTCGCATCCGAGGCGACCACGCTGGCCGTCATGCCCGAGCCCGGGCCAGGGGTCTTCAGGTCGGTCGTCGTCTGGCACGACACGGCAAATACCGCGGCCAAGCCGAGGCCGATGGGTCTCTTTCCCATTGCCATCAGTCCCTCCTTCTCCCGGTTACACACATCTGATCCAACGGATGCCAGAATACAGGCAGCGCGCCATTGTGATCCATGTCACAGATCACAGTCCGGTGGGTCAGGCGTCGAGCACCGCATCCGCCTCGATCTCCACCAGCATCTCGGGCGCCACGAGCCCGGCGACCGCCACGAGGGTGCTCGCCGGGCGAATGTCCCGGAAGACCTCACCGTGCGCCCGGCCGACGCGCTCCCAGTCGGCGATGTTGGTGAGGTACATGCGGGTCCGCACCACGTCCCGCAGAGAGGCGCCAGCCTCCGCCAGCGCGCGCTCGATGTTGCGCAGCGCCTGCACCGCCTGGACGTACGCGTCGCCGATCCCCACGATCCTGCCGTCCGGCCCAGTGGCGGTTGTGCCCGCCACGTACACGGTGGATCCGACGCGCACCGCACGGGAGTACCCGACGACCGGCTCCCATGGTGCCCCGCTCGAGACGTTGTGGCGCGACATGCGTGAAACCTACACGCCCCCCCAGTGGCGTGAGCACGCAGCCTTCAGTTATTCTCGGTAACTACACGGCCCGATCTCCATCAGGGAGGCACCGCCAATGAACCCAGCCCGCCATTCTACAGCCGCGGCGCTCCTGGTCGCGGCGCTGGCGCTGTCATGCTCGAGCGCACCCGACCAGTTCGGGGGCGCCGCCGCCCCAGGATCTCCGGACGCCGTCGTCGTGGGCGATTGGGGCGGCCCCCACGCGGGCCTCAGCGCGACCACGACCGGGGCCACAATCGAATTCGACTGTGGGCGCGGCAGCATCAGTGAGCCGCTGCAGCCTGACGCGCAAGGCCACTTCGACCTGCCCGGCATGTTCGTCGCGGCGCAGGCCGGCCCGGCGGCACCGATCGAAGAGAACGGGCAGGCGGCCCGCTACACGGGACAGGTGAATGGCGGGTCGCTCACACTGACCGTCACCGGCGCCGCAGCGGGCGAAGCGCTGGGGCCGTTTGTCCTGAGCCGCGGTGCGAGCCCTCGACTCGTTCCCTGCCACTAGCGCAGCAGAGGCCGCCATCTCCGTTCTGGAAATGGCGGCCTCGCGTTACTGTGCCTTGACCTTCTGGAAGAACACGTCCGTCTGCGGGTGCGTGACCCCCGACAGCGGATCGAGCACGTTGACGGGATGCGTCACCACGTTGCGGGTGTCGCCCCAAACCGTGTACACCGAGCCGTTCGCGGTGGTCACGGCCTGATATTCTCCCAGGGCATAGCAGGCCACGATCGTCCGATCGTAGTTCGTCGTCGTGGTGGCTGTGAGACGGTTGTTGGTGGGCGGCAACGTGCTGGCGGTGCCGCTGACGCGAACCGTCCGATTGGCCGGGAATGTCGCTCCCCGGTCGTGGGAGTTGGCCATATCCAGGTCCACGGTGCCGTCGGCGTGCTGCGTGTAGTAGGTGATGTGCACGTCATTCGGGTCCGCATCGAGCGCCAGCGCCGGGAGGACGTGGTGGACGTCAGCAGCCACGGTGGGGTTCACCTGCATCGGGGCGGTCCAGCTGCCCCCGCCGTCCTCGGACCGGACGAAGAGGATGTTGGAGCCGGAGTTCGGGTCCCCGAACACGAGGCTCGTGGAGTTCGACCAGGCGAGGTACAGCACGCCGTTGCGCGCCGCGAACGCGGGCTGGATGGTGAGCCGGGTCGCCTGGACAAAGGTCCGCAGGCCAAACCGCCCTGGAGTGAACGCACCGGCGCGAATCGCCAGGCGGACTCCCCCGCTTCGGCAGTCGACGAGCTCGCCGGGCTGGGTTACCGTCAGCAGCGTCGGATCCGGCGCGCTCGCGTCGTTGAAGGCCAGGAAGCTGAATGTCTCGCCCGCGTCGTCGGACGCAAGCACCTGGAGGAAGTCCTGGTCGGTGTTACTGAAGCGCGCGAACGGTATGTACAGCCGGCCGGTGACGGGATCCACGACGGGGTTGGTGAACTGGAGTGAATTCTGCGGATGCGACGGCGTCGGATCGGGCGTCGGTGCGAAGATGGTCTTCGTGGTCCAAGTCGCGCCGCCATCCGTGGATCGTCCGAAGCGGAGCTGCTGGCCGGTCGACTGGAAGCTCGTCCAGGTGACGTAGACGTTGTCGCGATTCCGGTTGACCGGATCGGGCCCCACGGCCATCCAGTCCTTGTCGGCGCCGTTGTCCTGCTGCACGAGCACGGCATCGCCCCAGCTGCCGCCGCCGTTGGTGGACTTATTCACCTGGATGGTAGCGCCCCCGGTTGCATTCGCGCCGAGCCCCGAGTAGTAGAAGTTGCCGTGGCGGTCGGCGGCGACGACCGGGTCGCCGAACGTAACGGCGCTGCCAGGCAGCGGAGGCACGAAGCCGCTGGTCCAGGTTTCCCCGCCGTCGCTGGACGCCGAGAACGCCGAAAGCAAGCGCCTGGTGAACCGGAGCGTGCCGTCGGGGAACAGCTGGAGCGGCTGGTTCGCCGAGCTGTTGTAACCCGCTACGAGAGTCCGCCCGGAGGCGGCGAGGGACGTTTCGCTTTGGGTGAATTCCATGAAGGGTCGAAACCCGGCGAAAATCTGCACGTTATCGAGGCTGCCATCATTGCTCTGGACGTTGGGACCCCGGAGCTGGATCGACGGGACGACGCTCTCACCTAAAACGGGGCTGATCTCGTCGGCCTCCATCACGTTCCCGTTCTCGGCGAGCTCGTCCGCGAGCTGACGGCCGAGGGAGCGCAGGTCGACGTCAACGCCGTTCTTCTTCACATGCGTCTTCGGAGCAGCCTCTCCCTGCGCCCCTGCCACACTCCATGACCCGCCACACGTGAGTACCGCCGCGAGCACCGCCGCGGTGAGGCGTGTCGTCGAACCCATGCCGTCTCTCATGACCCTCGCTCCTTTCCAAGGTGCCCGAGTCATGTACGTCGCACTTTGAAATGTGTCAAGGGTCACAAAGGCGCTGGACCTGGCGGCATGCCGCGACTGGCGTCAGAATCTGCAGCAACGCGAGAGGGAGGCAGCCATGACCGAAAAAGAGCAGTTCCTGGGCGCACTGGAGAGGGAGATCCCGACGACGATCCGCGTGCTCAAGGCGTTCCCGACCGCCAGGGGAGACCTGAAGCCGCACGCCAAGTGCAAGGCGGCGAAGGAACTGGCGTGGATGTTCGTGACGGAGCAGAATGCGAGCGAGCAGGCCCTGGACGGTCGGATCGAGTTCGGCAAGATGCCGCCGGCGCCCGGCACGCTGCCGGAGGTGATCGCGGCGTACGAGAAGTCCTCCAAGGCGTTCGTGGAGCGCATCCGGAAGACACCCGAGGCGGAGCTCAACAAGACGGTGAAGTTCTTCGTGGCCCCCAAGCAGATGGGTGACCTCCGCAAGATGGACGTGCTGTGGTTCATGTTGATGGACAGCGTGCACCACCGCGGCCAGTTTTCGGTGTACCTGCGGATGGCGGACGGCAAGGTCCCCTCGATCTACGGGCCATCGGCAGACGAGCCCTGGAGTTAGTCGGTCGCCGGCCGGACCCCCGCTCCGCGACAAAACGACGCAGTCGCTTCGCGGGGGTCCGGCCGGCGACGATCAGGAATTCGACGACAAGAATCGGATAGATCGCGGCACGGCGACCCGTTAGGTTTTCCAGCGTGAGCCGTGCCGCTGTCGTGTCCGATCTGACCGCCGAGCGTCGCTGGCGCATCGTGCTGGCGCGGGATCACCGCTACGACGGCGCGTTCGTGTACGCCGTGCGCTCGACCGGGATCTACTGCCGCCCGTCGTGCCCCAGCCGGCGGCCGCGGCGCGAGCAGGTCGCCTTCTTCCCGGTGCCCGAGGCGGCGGAAGTCGCTGGCTTCCGGCCCTGCCGGCGCTGCCATCCGGCGGAGCCGCACCGGCCTGACCCGCGCCTGCCGCTGGTGCGCGACGTCTGCCGGCTCATCGACGCGCGCCCCGACGAGCCCGCCCGCCTCGCGACGCTGGCCCGCCGCGTCGGCGCCACCCCGCACCAGCTGGTCCGCGCCTTCCGAGCCGTCCTGGGCATCAGTCCCCGTCAGTACCGAGACGCGCGCCGCATCGACCGCTTCAAGCGCGGGCTGCGCGAGCGGCGGCGCGTCAGTCCCGCGCTGTACGACGCGGGCTACGGCTCGCCCAGTCGCGTGTACGAGCGCGCGCACGCCCAGCTGGGCATGACGCCAGCGGTCTACAGCCGCGGCGCGCCCGGCATCCGCATCGCCTACGCAGTCGTGCCCTGCCCGCTCGGCCACCTGCTGGTGGCGGGGACGGAGCGCGGCATCTGTCGGATCAGCCTGGGGAGCGGTGTCGGGACGCTCGAGGCGGGCTTGCGGGCCGAGTTCCCGGGCGCCGAGCTGCGCCGCGCCAGCGGCGCGCTCGCGGCGTGGGTGGAGGCCATCCTCCAGTATTTGGACGGCCGCGCGCAGCAGCTCGATCTGCCGCTCGACATCCGCGCGACGGCGTTCCAGCGTCGCGTGTGGGAAGCGCTGCGCCGGATCCCGTACGGTGGCACCCGCTCGTATGCCGACATCGCCCGCGCGATCGGCCGCCCACGTGCGACGCGGGCGGTGGCGCGCGCGTGCGCAACTAACCCGGCGGCGCTCGTCATCCCCTGCCATCGTGTAGTCCGGGCAGACGGCGCGCTCGGAGGATATCGCTGGGGGGTCGAGCGCAAGCAGGCCCTGCTCGAGAGGGAGCGGGCGCGGTAAGGGCGTTGGTGTTGTTGCCCGGGTGACTTCGGGCCCGTAGGTTCGGCGCATGGCTGCCGCGTCGTCAGGCCTCGAGCACTTGCGCGCGGTGTGGCGAGCCGTCGCCACGACCGTCGTGCCCGAAGCTGCGCAGCTCACCCCGGCCGAGTGGGCCGAGTGGGAAGCGATCGTCGCGCTGGCGCTTGCTGGTCGTCCCGCGCGAGTGCGACGGCAGCTGGCACTCTTTCTCACCGTTCTCGACTGGCTCCCCTTGCTCCGCTACGGCCGGCGCCTCACGGCGCTCGACGCCGGGCGCCGGACGCGCTTCCTCGCGTCGGTGCAAGACGCTCCCTGGCTCCTGATCCGGCGCGGCTTCTGGGGCGTGCGCACCCTCGTGCTGATGGGCTACTACGGGCGCTTGGCCGCGGCGACGGCCGTCGGCTACACGGCGGACCCGCGCGGCTGGGAGGCGAGAACGTGAGCCCGCCGCTCCAGCGCACCTACGACATCGTCATCATCGGCTCGGGGGCGGGCGGCGGGACGGTGGCGCAGGAGCTGGCGTCCCTGGTGCGCGACGGAGTGCGGATCCTCGTACTTGAGAAGGGGCCGCGTCTCGCGGACCACGAGTTCACGGGCCAGGAGCTCGAGATGGCGAACGCGCTGTACGAGGAGGGCGGCGGCTTCCTCACGCACGACGGCACCATGACGCTGGCGTTCGCGTCGGCGTACGGCGGCTCGACCGTCGTCTACACGGGGACGTCGCTCACGGCGCCCGAGCGGGTGGTCCGCGCGTGGGGCGTTCCCGGCCTCGACCACGCCGACCTCGTCCACCGCTCGGCGAAGTACGCCGAGCAGAACAGCGTGCACCCGCTCGAGGAGTCGCTGATCAACGACAACAACCGGCTGTTCGTCGCGGGCGGCCGCCGGGCGGGGTACCTGGTCGAGCAGTTCCCGGTGAACGTGAAGGGCTGCCGCGGGTCGAGCTTGTGCAACCTCGGCTGCCCCAATCAGGCGAAGCAGGGGACGAACCGCGTCCAGCTGCCGCGCGCCGAGCGGGCGGGCGTCGAGGTGGTGACGCGCGCGGAAGTCCTCCGGATCGGGCCCGACCGCACGTTGCACGTGCGCGTCACGGAGCGGCCGCCGGGCGCCAAGGGGGCGCCCTCCGAGTGGGCGCCGGGCGAGTACCGCGTGCGCGCCGGCATGGTGGTGTGCGCCGGCGGCGTGATGGGAACGCCCCCGCTGCTGCTCCGCTCGGCCCTGCCGGCGCGCCTGCCCCGGCTGGGGGAGGGATTCACGTGCCACCCGGCGCTCATTCTCGTCGCCGAGCACCCGCATCCCATCACGAACGCCGTGGGCCATCCCAAGAGCTACTTCGTCGACCGGGCCGCCGACGAGCGCTTCGTCCTCGAGACCTGCATGTACTTCCCGTTCGTGACGGCGAAGAGCCTCATGGGCTTCGGGACGCCGCACAGCGCGATCATGCGCGCGTTCCCGCGGCTCCAGATGATCCTGATCCTGGCGTGCGACCGGGCGCTGCCGGGCAACCGCGTCACCGTGGACCGCGCGGGACGGCCCGTCGTTCATTACCGCTTGGTGCCGGAGACGATCGACGGGCTGGTGCGGGGCGTGCGCGCGGCGGCGCGCATCGCGTTCGCCGCGGGCGCACGCCGCGTGCACGCACCCGCGCAGCCGCCGCTGATCGAGGCCGCCGACGCCACTCGGCTCGACGCGCGGATCACGGCCCGGCACTTCCGGCCGGGGACGCTGTCCGTCGCGGCGGCGCATCTCATGGGCGGCTGCGGGATGGGCCGGGGCAGCGCGGACTCGGTCACCGATGCCTGGGGCCGCGTGCACGGCGTACCCTGGCTCCGCGTGGCCGACGCGAGCCTCTTTCCCGACTCCCTCGAGATCAATCCGTACCTCACGATCATGGCGCTGGCGGACCGCGTGGCGGAGGGCGTCCGCGCCGACGCGCCGCGGGCGTTGCCGGCACAGCGCCAGGCCGCCCGTGCCTGAGCGCATCCCCGTCGTCGTCGTCGGAGCGGGGCCCGCGGGGCTCGCCGCCTCGCACGAGCTGCAGACGTGCGGCGTGCAACACCGCGTGCTGGAGCGCGGCGACACCGTGGGGTACACCTGGGCGCACCTGTACGACAGCCTCACGCTGCACACCGGCAAGCACATGTCGAACCTCCCCGGCCTGCCCTTCCCCCGCTCCGCGCCGCTGTTCCTGCCGCGGCGCGACTTCTGGGAGTACTTGCAGCACTACGCGCGGGTCTTCGAGCTGCCGATCGAAACGGGCTGCGCCGTGGAGCGGATCACACGCAGCGACGGCACGTGGACGGTGTGCACGAGCCGCGGCGCGCTGGACGCCGACGCCGTGGTCGTCGCGACCGGGATCGTGGCCAATCCGAAGGTCCCCCGGTTGCCCGGCCAGGAGCGGTTCGGCGGCCGGCTCGCCCACAGCGTGGGGTACAAGCGGGCCACTCCGTACGTCGGTCGTCGGGTGCTGGTCGTGGGCGTCGGAAACTCCGGCGCCGAGATCGCCAGCGAGATCGCGCGCGCCGGCGGCACGGTGACGATCGCCGTGCGCTCGGGGGCGAACGTCGTCCCGCTCACGCTCGCCGGGCTGCCGATCCAATACGTCGCGTACTGGGTCCGGAAGCTGCCCCGCCCCGTGCAGGAAGGCGCGGTGGCGTTGGTGCGGCTCATCACCGAGCTGCGGCGGGGCAAGCCGGTGCTTCCCCGACCGGCGCACGGCCCGCTCGACGCGATCCCCGTGATCGGCTTCCACCTCGTGGACGCGATCGCCGAGGGGCTGATCGACGTGCGCGCGGGTATTGCCGAGCTGACGCCCGAGGGCGCGCGCTTCAGCGACGGCACTGTGGGGCGGTTCGACGACATCATCCTCGCGACCGGCTTCGGCGCCGCGCTCGGCCCGCTCGGGTCGCTGATCCAGCTCGACTCCAAGGGCTTCGCGCGCCGCCGCGACCGGGTCGTGAGCCTCGACCAGCCCGCCCTCTACTTCGTCGGCCACAACTACGACGCGACCGGGGGACTGTACAACATCAACCGCGACTCCCGGCTCGCGGCGCGGTTGATCGCGGGAGAGCTGGCGCGAAACGAACGAGCGCCCCGCCAATGAGGGAGGGGCGCAGCATGCTGCGCCCCTACAGTGGGTCTCAGCCTGTAACCGCTCGGTCCGCGAGCGGCGCCGCTCGGCTCGTTACATTCCCTGCGTGAGCGATCACCTCCGCGACTTCACGGCGGACCGCCGCGTTCTCACGCTCACCTGGATGGCCGCGCTGATCGGCGTGATCGCCGAGACGCCGAGACGCCCAGTAAGCCCTGAGCCCTCGCACCTCACGTCCACTCAGCGTCTCGGCCTCTCAGCGTCTACCTGGTGCCCTGACTACTCGCCGCCGGCGATTCTCCGCCCAACCGGTGCTTCTGGAACCAGCTCATCATGTACAGCTGCGTGCGCATGAAGTTGGATGGTTTCGATCCCGTGCCGTGGAATTCGTCGCTGAACCGCAGCATCACGGTCGGCACGTGTCGCGCCTTGAGCGCCGCGTAGAACTCCTCGGTTTGCGGGATCGGCGTGCGGCGGTCCAGCTCTCCCGTCATGAGCAGCGTCGGCGTGGTCACGTGGCCCACGTACATGAGTGACGAATGGGCGAGCCACTCGTCGGGCTTCTCCCAGAACGGCTGGTGGAAGAAGCTGTAGGTGAAGAGCGGGATGTCGGTCTGGCCGGCCATCGCAATCCAGTCGATCACGGGGCAGCGCACCGCCGCCGCGGCGAAGCGCGTCGTGTGGCCGATCACCCAGCTCGAGAGCACCCCACCCCCGGAGCAGCCCGACACGTACATCTGCGTCGTGTCGACGAAGCCGCGCGCGATCACGGCGTTGACCCCGGCCATGAGGTCGTCGTAGTCCGGGCCCGGGTAGTTGTGATCGATGCCGTTCGAGAAGGCGTCGCCGTATCCGGTGCTGCCGCGCGGGTTGGTGTACAGCACCACGTAGCCGTTCGCGGCGAAGTTCTGGAACATGTAGCTGAACCCCACGTTGTACATGGCGAACGGGCCGCCGTGGATCTCGAGGATCAACGGGTATCGCTTCCCCGGGGCGAAGGCCGGCGGCTTGACGACCCACCCCTGCACCCGCGTGCCGCCACTCGAGTTGTACCAGATCTCCTCGACCTGGGCCAACCGCTTGTTCCCGAGCACGTCGTCGTTCACGCTCGTGAGCCGGGCGAGGGCCTGCGGCTTGCGCAGGTCGAACCGCACGACGTCGGGCGGATGCGTCGGATCACTCCGCACGCCGACGGCGCTGAAGGTCCGCGCCACGGACGCGAGCGACACCAGCTGCGCGCCCTGCGTCACGTCGCGCACGCCGCCCGCCAGATCCGCCGAGCGGACGTTGATCGCGCCGTGATCCGGCGCGGTGAAATAGATCGCCTTGCCGTCCGGTGCCCAGGTGAGATCGCCGGGATCGCGATCCAGGCTCTTCGAGAGATCCCGCATCCCCGAGCCGTCGAGTCCGATCGCGTACAGGTCGGAGGTCCGGTGCGTGTGCTCGCTGGAATCGTATCCCGTGAACGCCACGGTGCGGCCGTCGGGCGAGACGGTGGGGTCGGCCCAGAAGCCGGGGCGGGTGACGAGCGCGCGGATCGCTCCGGTCGCGACGTCCAGCGCGTAGATGCGGGAGACGCGGTACTGCTCATCCCACGTCGAGTCGCGCAGGCCGTCGAAGACGATCGTTTTCCCGTCCGGGGTCCAGTCGTAGCCCACCTGCGCCGATAGACCGTCGAACCGCGCCCCCACGTTCCAGTGCCCCGCCGTGAGCGGCCGCGGCGTTCCCCCCTCCGCCGGCACGACGAAGAGATGCGTGAAGCCCTGCTTCATGTAGCCGACGCGATCCTGCCGGTAGTGCAGATCGTCCACCACGCGAGGGGCCGCCGTCCACTTCGCGCCCTGCGGCGGCTGCGGCAGCGAGATCTTCCACACGGTCGAGTCTGACACCAGCATCGCGAAGCTGATCATCTTGCCGTCCGGCGACCACCGGGGATCGGCCGGCGTCTCCTCCACGCGCGTGACCTGCGAGACCGCGCCCTCGGCGTCCATCCAGCGCACGAAGATTTGCGTCCCCTTGGGCTCGCCCTCCGCGAGATAGAGGATCCGCGCGCCGTCCCCGGACCAGCGGGCCGTCGACCCTTTCACGAGGAAGCGTTGATGCGAGCCGTCGGCGTTCATGATCCACAGCGCCGACTCCCACTTGTCTTCGACGGTGTTCACCCAGCGGCGGGTGTAGATGACCTGCGACCCGTCGGGGGAGATCTGCGGGTCGAGCACCTGCTCCCAATCGAGGTAATGAGCGACGGTCAACAAGGTGTCCGACGCGGTCTCCTGGGAGAGCGCGGCGGCGGGAAGCGCGATGCCCGCAGACACGAGCATCGCGAGGACATGGAACGAGCGTGATCGCATACGACCTCCGGCGGCGGGGAACGGACGGTGTGAAATAGCCCGGAAGCGGCGGCTCCGCAAATCGGGGAAGCTCCGTGCCTGCAGGTCGTGGAAACGCCGGAACGGGTGTAATCTAGAGGCCCCCTCGACCGGGACACCCATGAGCGCCGCGCCACGCGCCGCCGGCGATCAACGCGCTGCCGTCGTCGCCGGCTTCCTCGGCTGGACGCTCGACGCGTTCGACTTCTTCCTCGTCGTGATGACGCTCACGGCGATCGCGAAGGACTTCGGCAAGTCGGACGCCGCCATCGCGCTGTCGATCGCCCTCACCCTCGCCTTCCGTCCGGTGGGCGCGTTCATCTTCGGCCTGCTCGCCGACCGCTACGGCCGCAAGCTGCCGCTCATGGGGGACCTGGTGTTCTACTCCGTGATCGAGGTGCTGTCGGGGCTCGCCCCCGACTACACCACGTTCCTCGTGCTCCGGGCCCTGTTCGGCATCGGGATGGGAGGCGAGTGGGGAGTGGGCGCGTCGCTCGTGATGGAGAAGGTGCCGCCCCGGCTGCGCGGCGTCGTGTCGGGCCTGCTGCAGCAGGGCTACGCGGCGGGCTACCTGCTCGCCGCGCTGTGCTACTTCTTCGTGTATCCCCACTGGGGCTGGCGGCCCCTGTTCTTCCTCGGCGGGCTTCCGGCGCTGCTCGCGCTGTTCGTCCGCGCGCGCGTGCAGGAGTCGGAGGTGTGGCGGGAGACGCGGCACGAGAGCTGGAGTGGGCTGGGGCGGGCGATCGTCGGCAACGTGAAGCTGTTCCTGTATATCACCGTACTGATGTGGATGATGAACATGGTGTCGCACGGCACGCAGGACATGTACCCCACGTTCCTGCAACGCGACTGGGGCTTCACGCCCACGCAGCGTGCCGCGCTCACGGCGCTCTCCATGGTGGGCGCGCTCATGGGCGGCGTGATCTGCGGGCTCTATTCCGACCGCCTCGGCCGCCGCCGCACGATCGTGCTGGCGCTGGTCGGCGCCTTCGCCGTCATCCCCGTGTGGGCATTCGCGCCCTCGCTGCCGCTGCTCGTCGCCGGCGCGTTCGTGATGCAGTTCTTCGTGCAGGGGGCGTGGGGGGTGATTCCGGCGCACATCACCGAGCTCTCGCCCGACTCGGTGCGCGGCTTCCTCCCGGGCTTCGCATACCAGTGCGGCGTGTTCTTCGCCGGCTCGATCGCGTACGTGGAGGCCCGGTTTGCCGTGCACCTGCACTACGCCTGGGCGATGGCGCTTTCGGCCGCGACGGTGTTCGTGCTCGGCGCGGTCGTGGCGGCGCTGGGACCGGAGCGGCGTGGGGTGGCGTTCGGCAGGCGCCAGGTCCGCTGACGCCGCTGACGTGCATGACAGCCGATCCGAGGTTATCGTTGCGTCGGCACGGCTCAGGAAACCGTGATGCTCCCGTCGAAAACCGCCTTGGCCCTTGCTCTTGCGTTCACGGGCGTTGCCTGTGGCAACGGTGTCGGCCCCGGAGGCAGCGGCCAGCTGGCCTTCGTGCGCTACACCGCGGACGGATCGCAATTCGAGATCTACCGAACGGACGTCTTTGGCGCCGCAGTATTGAACCTCACGCGGGGTGCAGGCTTGGACTGGATCCCCGCGTGGTCGCCCGACGGCCGGCGGATCGTGTTCTCGTCCAGTCGGGGCGCTGGAAACGAAATCTACGTGATGAACGCTGATGGCTCGGCGGTCACGCGCCTCACCGATCTTGTTGGACCAGCCCTGTGCCCCAGTTGGTCGCCCGACGGCGCCAAGATCATCTTCGAGCGAGTCGTCGGCAGCGACGCGGAAATCTTCGTGATGAACGCGGACGGCACGGATACGACGCGGCTCACGAACAATCCGCGACCGACCTACCGCTGCCCGGTCTGGTCGCCCGACGCAGCCCACATCGCATTTGTGAGTCCGGACCTGAGCGGCGCCGACGAAGTGTTCCTGATCGACGCGAACGGTGGCGGTGAGACGGATTGGTCGAACAACCCGGGCCGCCTCGACGACGAGCCAGCCTGGTCGCCGGACGGCCGGCAGATCGCCTTCTTCTCAGACCGGGACGGGGTCGGGGGGATCTACGTGATGAACGTGGATGGGACGGGACTCGCGCCGCTGATCACGACCCCGGGCGTCAATCGCTGCCCGAGCTGGTCGCCGAACGGGCACATGATCGCCTTCACCTCCTCGCGCGACGGTACCGACCAGATCTACGTCGCCAACGCGGACGGGACGGGGCAGCGACGAGTCACCGACAGCCCGGAGTTCGACCTCTGCCCCCGCTGGCGGCCGTGAGGGCCACCCCCAACGAGCAACGGCCCGCGCTGAGCGGGCCGTTGTCGCGGGGCGAGCGGGAAGTCAGTTCGAGTTGCCCGACGGCGACGTCCATACCGTGGTGTTCACGGTGATGTTGTCGAGAAACACAAACCCGGGGCCTACGTCCGTCCCCTCGTCGAACACGATTGCCAGGCTCGAGATCGTGGCGTTCGCGGGATCGACACCAACCGCCTTGATGGCCGCCACGATATCGTCTCCCGAGTAGGAATCCGTCATCCAGTTCGCGTCGACCGTCGCGTGCGTGGCGGCGTTGCAACCCAGGAAGACGGTGTGCTCGGCGCCGTCGGCATCAATGATGCCGATGTTCCAGCGGGGAGCTCCGGCCCCGCACCACCCACCCGTCCGGTGGTCCCAGGACAGCGCGGTCAACATCGTCGCCGACTGACCCTGCAGCCCGTCGATCACCGCGAATCCAGCGGCGAAGACCGGCGTGGCCACCATCTTCTGGAAGTAGAGCGCCTTGTCGGCACTTCCGGTCGCGTCCGGCTCCCCCTCGTGCGACTCCCACTTTGCGAAGGACTGCTCCCCGACCCCGCCGGGATCGAGCCTCAGGCCGGACTGCCCGCCACCGACGGCAAACGCCGGCCGGGTGGACAGCGAACTGGAGGAAGCTGGCGACGCAGGCTCGCGACAGGCCGCGAGTGCCAGCGCGGCCGCAACCGGGACAAGGATGGCACGTGTGGTCATGAGAACCTCCGTGATGATGCGCTCCACCAGCCCAACTGCCTGGGCGGAGCAACGCAGGTGTAACATAGTTGCGGGACCAGGGCTCGCCAGTGTATCCTCGCTCAGCAAGAGGCAGGCGCGATGACTACCTTCGTCAAACCCACGGAAGCCTACCAGCAGGGACAACGCACCCTGTTGCGCGAGTACTACACCACGCCCGAGATCTACGGCCAGGAGATGGAGCGCATCTTTTCCCGGCGCTGGCTCTGTGTCGGTCGTGCCGCCGAGCTCGCGGACTCAGGCGATTTCGTGCTGCGGACCGTCGCGGGGGAGAGCATCATTGTGGTGCGGGGACAGGATGGCGCGGTGCGTGCCTTCTATAATGTGTGCCGGCATCGCGGCACCCGGCTGTGCGAGGAGCCACGCGGGCGCTTCTCGGAAACCGTCCAGTGCCCCTACCATGCCTGGACCTACACGCTCGACGGCACGCTGATCGGCGCGCCCCACATGAGCGAGGTGGCGGGCTTCGACAAGCGCGACTACCCGCTGCACGCCGCGGCGGTCGCCACCTGGGACGGGTTCCTCTTCCTCACCCTCGCCCGCGAGTCGGAGCCGTTGGAGCACGCATTCGCGCCGCTAGTCGGCCGGTTCCGCCGCTTCAACCTGGCGACGCTGCGCTCGGCGCGCCGCATCGACTACGACGTGCAGGCGAACTGGAAGCTCCTGTTCCAGAACTTCTCCGAGTGCCTCCACTGCCCGGTGATCCATCCCGGGCTCGCGAAGCTGACGCCGTACACCAGCGGGGAAAACGACCTGTTCGAGGGACCGTACCTCGGCGGCTATATGACCATCACGAAGGAGGGCGGCAGCCTCACGGTGAGCGGCCGCGCGTGCGGCGTCCCCGTCGGCCCGCTGCCGGTGGAGGACCGGAACCGGGTCTACTTCTACTCGATCTTCCCCAACATGCTGCTGTCGCTGCATCCCGACTACGTCATGTTCCACATGCTCTGGCCACAGGGGCCGCAGCGCACCGCCATCACGTGCGAGTGGCTGTTCCATCCCGAGTCGTTCGAGCAATCCGGGTTCGACCCGGACGACGCGGTGCGCTTCTGGGACGAGACCAACCGCCAGGATTGGCATATCTGCGAGCTGGCCCAGGCCGGGGTCGCCTCGCGCGCCTACGAGCCCGGGCCGTACTCGCCACGCGAGGGGATCTCGGCCGCGTGGGACCGGGAATTCCTGAGGGCCATCGGGCACACGGCGAGTCGCGAGTAAACTCGCGGCTCGGCCCTGCCGCTGAAGCGGCGTCAGTTCACTGACAGGGCCGAGCCGCGGCTTCAGCCGCGACTCCTCGCGCTCCCCTACGTCTTCCGCAGATAGCTGTCGGTCTTGTTGAGCCAATCCTCGCGCGGCGGGGAGAACACGTCCACGTCGAGGGTGTCTTCGAGCGCGTGCGCCTCGTGCGGCACGTTGGCGGGAAGGTGCAGCACTTCCCCCGCCCGGACCACCACCTCGCGCCGCCCGTCTTCCCCCACGAAGAACTTGAGCGCGCCGTCCAGGATGTAGGTGAACTGCTCGTTCTCGTGAGCGTGCTTCGGGACCACGCATCCCTGCTTCAGGTACACGTGGGCGAGCATCACGCGGTCGCCCGTGATCAGGCGGCGCGCCAGCTTCGCGTTGACCGCCTCTTTCGGGAGATCGTCCCACCGGTACCAGGTCGCCTGCCGCGGCTGTGCCACCACCGTCTCCAGGGCGAGAGTCCGAGAACGCTACACCGCGCCGGTTTGCCCGTCAAAACCGGATAGCGACGGCGCGATGGCGTACAGCCTTGCCCGATCCTGCCGCGCCGCAGTACTTTCGCCCGGACCTATGGGATCCTGGGAGCAGACCGCCTCGACGCTGCTGCGCGCCCTGCGGCTCGACACCATCCGCACCAAGATCCTGGTGTTCGCCCTGCTTGCGACGCTCATCCCGTCGCTCAGCACCGCCTGGATCTCCTACATCCAGAACAAACGCTCCCTCACCGAGAAGATCGCCGGCGAGCTGCAGAGCGTGAGCGAGCAGACCGCGCGCGAAATGGACCTGTGGGTGAAGGAGCGCGTCTACGACCTGCGCGTGTTCGCCAGCTCGTACGAGGTCACGGAGAACCTGGAGCGCCTGCCGCGCGCCGCCGACGCGCCCGCCGATCACGCCCTGCAGCGCCTCACCGACTACCTCAACTCGGTGCGGGAACGCTTCGTCGACTACGCGGAGCTGCTGGTGGTCGACCCGGACGGCCGCATCGTCGCCACCACGGCGAAGCGCGAGAGCAGCGTGCGCCTGCCGCCGGACTGGTTGAAAGCGCTCCGCACCAACAACGCCTTGTTGGGCGACGCGTACCGCGACGCAGGCGCCCAGGCGCCAATCGTGGTCTTCGCCGTCCCGATCTACGTCGCCCGGGGGCGGCTGCTCGGGGCGCTGACGGCGAAGCTGCGGCTCGCTGCCATGCGGGACGTGCTCAGGCGGTTCGCCGCGGGCACCGCCGCGCAAGTCTCCCTGCTCACACCCGAGGGCTACCTGATCACCGGCTCCCGGGCCGATGCCGCGGACTTCATGAAGCCGATGCTCGACGATGCGACGGTCCGCCGGCTCGCGCGGCGCGAGGGCAGCGCGGTCGACTACCGCGGCGGCGACGGCGAGCAGGCTGTCGGCACGCTGAAGCAGCTGCCGGCGCTGCACTGGGCGGTCGTGGCGGCCGTCCCCGCGCTCGAAGCGTACCGCCAGGTGCGACGGCTCCGGGACGTGACGCTCCTGATCGTCGCCGCGCTGCTGGTGGGCGTGGGCCTGCTGGGCTACTTCCTCGGGGTCCTCATCACCCGCCCGCTCGATCGGCTGACCCGGGGGGCGGCGAAAGTCGCGGCGGGGGACCTGGCGGTGGACCTTCCGGTGGTGGGCGGCGGAGAGCTGAGCTACCTCACCGAGGTGTTCAACGACATGGTGGCCCGGCTGCGGGAAGGCCGCCGCGAGCTCGAGCGGCTCTCCGTCACCGATGACCTGACAGGCTTGTACAACCGTCGCCACCTCACCGAAACCCTCACCCACGAGGTGCGCCGCTCCAACCGGCTCAAGCATCGCTTCGCGCTGCTCATCGCCGACGTCGACCACTTCAAGGAATACAACGACGCGCACGGCCATCTCGCCGGCGACGCGGCGCTGGCGCGGATGGCCGCGATCCTGCGGGAGTGCACCCGCGACGTCGACTGCGTCGCGCGCTACGGCGGCGAGGAGTTCGTCGTGTTGATGCCGGAGACGGACGCGGCAGGCGGTGTCGAGATCGCCGAGCGCATCCGACGGCGGCTCGCCGCCGACCCGGTGATCGGCAGCGAGCTCACGCTGAGCACGGGCGTCACGCAGTTCCCCGACGGGGGTGACACGCCCGACTCGTTGATCGCGAGCGCGGACGCCGCCCTGTACCAGGCGAAGGGCGAGGGACGGAACCGCGTGGTGCGGGCCGCGCCCAGCCCGGAGGGTTAGCGCCCGCCGTCCGTCCGCCGGCCGATGAGGCTCAGGTGGATCCAGCCGCTGCGCCCGCTCTCGTCCGTCACGCGGACCCATTGCTCGACGGACGAATGCCCCACGAGCGGCGTGCCCGCTTCCACCGTGAACAGCACCTTGAAGCCCGCGCCCGGGCCCTCCCGCACGTTGCCGCGCGCCGCCGCCTGCAGCTTGATCGGCACCGCGAACCGCGTCTCCCCGCTGCGGAGCGCTGCGCGCTCGGGATCGTCGACGCGACCCTTCCCCACGCCCGCCACGCTTTTCGCCTGGTTCGCGAGATAGAGCGCGCCGCCATAGTTCTGCTTCCCGAACTCGGCCGTCCCCTGCTGCAGCAGCTGCGTCGCCTGGGCGACATCGGGGCCGCCCTGCTGCATGGCGATCTCCGCCTCCGCGAGCGCGGAGGCCGCCTCCGCGCGACTCGCCACGGTCTGCAGCTTCGCCATGGCCCGCACCACCTCCTGGCGCGCCTCGTCCAAACGCGCCTGCAGGTCGGCGACCTGCGCTTCCCTCTCGAGCACCCGCAGCTCGAGCCGCGCCAGTCGCTGCTCGAGCAGCGTGTCGCGCGCGACCACGACCGCGCCGCTCTGCGACGTGCCCCCCGGCTTCTTCGCCGGCGTCACCCGCGGCGCGGCGGCGTGGCAGGCGAGCACCATTACCCCGCATGCCGCAAGCAACAGCGAACGCAGCGTCGCGGATCTGGCGGGTGAGGGAGGGATCACAGGAAACGTCGCAGCGGCGGGAGGGTCATCAACGGGGCAGCAGTGTGGGACCGGGGGTCACCCTGCGGCCTCGTCCGCGCCGGTCTGCTGGTGCATCGACTCGTGGGCCTGCGCGCTGACCCACACCCCTGGGTGCGGGATCGTCACCACATAGCTCTCCGTGACCCGCAACGGCCGCGCCGTGTAGGCGGCGATCGGCTCTCGCCATTCCGGCGGCAGCTGCGCCGCCGAGCGCAGCGGCAGCGCGATGGCGGACCCGACCCGGCCCACCACGGTGTTCTCGACCACGTCGGTGAGCGCCCGCCCCATGGGGTCGCGCAGCTTCGCGAGCGCGACGTGCCGCGCGGCCGGGTCGCCCGCGGTGATGATCGCCGTGGAGTAATAGAGGAGGTTCGACTGGATGTGCTCGAGCAGCCGCTGGCCGGGCGCCCCCGGACCCGCCGTGGCGTCGCCCAGCAGCCGCTCCAGGTCGGGGAGCAGGCCGCGGTCGAGCAGCGTGCGCCGGACGATGTAGCCGAAGCGCCGCACCACTTCCGGCGTCCCGACGTTGGGCAGCCGGAACGGCACGAAGATCACCGGGCGCACGCGCGGGCTCCGCACGCTCACCTTGAAGCGCTCGAGCGGCTCGAAGAAGTGGAACGTGACGAGCCGGTCGCGCGTGGTGTTGCGCACGGTGCGGATCGCGCCGCCGGGCGGCGTGTCCGCGTGCGCGTCCACCACGCCGAGCGGCCGGCGGCGGAGCGCCTGGCTCATGCGCTCGGTGCGGTCGCGGATGATCTGCACGGTGTCGGACGCCGCGGCCTCGAGGCCCGGCTCGGAGAGCGTGAGCGGATCGAGCTGCAGCTCGGGCCGGAGCGCGGTCGTGAGATCGCCGAGCATTGAGGTGCCGACCATGCGGGCGAGGATCTGGAGCGGGCGCTCGCGACCTTCTGCCTCCCGACGCCAGCGCCCGTCGAGCACCGCGAGCTTCGCTTCGTCTCCCGGCGTGAGCGACACGCTGTAGAGCAGCTCGCCCCACAGCACGCCGAGCGACTGCCAGTACTGCTCGACCTCGATCAGCACGCCGTAGCGCATCGCCTCCCCCGCCCTCCCCGGGAGGCCGTCGGGCGGGAGCGAACCGAAGTCGGCGGTGCTGTCGCGCGCCGCGGCGAGCCCAGCGGGCGCCGCGCCGGACGCGCGCTCCGGGAACAGCGCGAGCCGCTGGAAGTAGAGGACGTGCCCGGGGACCTCGGACGGGTCGGCCGGCCGGGCGGGCTGCGCGGGTTGCGGCTCGCGCTCCACCCGCTCGCCACCGGCGGCGATGGTCGGCGGCAGCTGGCTCGGCGCGGCGAGCGGCGTTGGGCCGTCACCCAGGGTCGCCGTGGCAAGCTCGATGGGATCTTCGTTCCGCAGTCCCACGCGCAGCCGCAGCGTGGGCGTGTCGCGCCGCGGGATCGTGACGGTCCCGTCCGCGTCGCTCACCCAGTAGCCCGCCGGGTTGCCCGATTTGTCGAGCACGGTCACGGGCACGCCCTGAGCGGGCTTGCCCGTGTCCTGATGCACGATCTGGAAGACCCAGACGTCCTTCGCGCCGCTGGCCATAAGGGGGCACCAATATGTGGCATGGCGGCGGGGACGTACAACTACAGTCACGGCGCTACGCGGTAAGGCGTTGCCCGGTGCAGCGTTACCGGAGATCGAACATGAAGTGGTGCATGTACTCGATGGTCGCCTGCTGCTCGCTCACCTGGAAGGCCAGCACGTCGCCGATGGTGATCACCCCGGAGAGGCGCTGCTGGTCGACTACGGGCAGGTGACGGATCCGCTTCGCCGTCATCATAGCGGCGCACTCGTCGATGCTCGTGTCCGGGGCGCACCCGATCACCGGGGCGGTCATCGCGTCGGCGACGCGCGTGGTGGCGGGATCGAGCCGCTGCGCGACCACGCGCCGCAGGATGTCGCGCTCGGTGAAGATGCCGACGGGGCGTCCCTTCTCGGCCACGATCAACCCGCCGATGCCGCGCTCGTTCATCAGCTGCGCGGCGGCGAGCACCGTCTCGCCCGGCGCGATGGTGAGCACGTCGCTGCCTTTCTTGGCGAGGATGTCGCGCACGGTCGGCATGGTCCCGTCTCCTCGGATAGGGGTGCTCCCCCGATACTACCGCGCGGCGGGCGGGCGCGCCACCTTACCGCGCCTATGCCGCTCCCCCTCCCGCCCCGCACCATCCCCGAGCTCGAGTCTCGGATCCGCGCCGCGCTCGAGCGGACCCACGGGTGGCGTAGCTAGGGATGACGCGCCTGCGCCGCGCCACCTTCTGGTTCATCTTCGGCACCGTTCTGCTCGACATGCTGGCGCTCGGGATCATTGCGCCGGTGTTTCCCAAGCTCGTCATCCAGCTCGAGGGCGGCAACGAGACGAGCGCCGCGCAGCTGGTCGGGCTGTTCGGCACGCTCTGGGCGGCGATGCAGTTCCTGTTCGCGCCGGTGCTGGGGGCGCTGTCGGATCGCGTGGGCCGCCGGCCGGTGATCCTGGTGTCGTGTTTCGGCCTCGGGCTCGACTACGTCATCATGGCGCTCGCGCCCACGGTGGGGTGGCTGTTCCTCGGCCGGGCGCTCTCGGGGATCACGGCATCGAGCTTCGCCACGTCCTTCGCCTACATCGCCGACGTCACCGAGCCTGACCAGCGCGCCGGGCGGTTCGGCCTGTTGGGCATGGCGTTCGGCGTCGGCTTCATTCTCGGGCCCGCGGTGGGAGGACTGCTGGGCGGGATCGGCTTGCGCGCGCCCTTCTGGGCCGCTGGGGCGCTGAGCGTCGTGGGCGCCGCGTACGGCTGGTTCGTGCTGCCCGAGTCGCTGCCGGCGGAACGGCGGGCGTCGTTCGCCTGGCGCCGCGCCAATCCCGTCGGGTCGCTCGATCTGCTGCGGGGCCACGAGGCGCTGTTCGGTCTCGCGATCGTGGCGTTTCTGTACCGCGTCGCGCACGATTGCCTGCCGAGTCTGTTCGTGTTGTACGGCGACTACCGGTACGGCTGGACGGCGCGGGCGGTGGGCTTCGCGCTCGCGGCCGTCGGGGTCGCGTCGATGATCGTGCAGGGCGGCCTGGTGGGCCCCGTGGTGCGCCGCCTGGGCGAGCCGCGCGCCTTGCTCGTGGGGCTGGCGTGCGGCGTCCTTGCGTTCACCATCTACGGATTGGCGCCGACCGGGACCATGTTCCTGCTCGGCATTCCGGTCGGCGCGTTGTTCGGCCTCACGTATCCATCGCTCCAGGGATTGATGACCCGGCGGGTGGGGCCCGACGAGCAGGGCCGGTTGCAGGGCGCGCTCGCGAGCCTCATGGGGATCGCCGGCGTGATCGCGCCGCTGCTGTTCACGCAGACGTTCGCCGCAGCGATCGGGCCGTTCCGCGAGCTCGGCGCGCCGGGAGCGCCGTTCCTCCTGGCGGCGCTGTTGCTCGTCGCAGCGGTGGTGGTGGTGCGGGGCGCCGCTACGTCGGCACCCGCTGTCCCCCTCCCCGTTCCGGAGAGGGGGGATTGAGCTTCGCCATCGCAGCGAGTCAGTGCGGCGGCATCGGCAAGGCGACGTCCGAGTTCCAGATGTCCTGTGCCATGAGCCAGCGCCCGTTCTCGTTCACCCAGCGCACGAGGTACTTGCCCGAGTCGACCGGGGGGACGCCGGGGGGCCGTTTGGTCGCCGCGGGCCACTCGTAGCGCCAGCGTCCCTGCTCGACCGCCATGGCGCCCGAGCTCCAGACGGAATCGGCGCGCAGGGTGAGAGTGGCGGCCGGGGTGGTGTTCATCACGGCGAAGAACTGGCGGATCGCCTCGCGCCCGCGCATGGGCGACATGTTGGGCGGCAGCACGACGGCGTTCGCGGTATAGAGGTCCGCGAGCGAGTCGGCGTGGCCGGTGCTGGTGAGGCGCGGCCAGTTGGCGTTGGCGGCGTCGATCGCCTGCTTGGCGGCGGCCGACGTATCGGGCGGATCGGGCTGGCTGCAGGCGAGGACCGCGGCGACGAGCGCGGGGACGTATGAGATGGGGCGCATGGCGCATCTCCGTAGAGGGAGGGCGACGACGATACCGGCCCTGCCGAGTCGCCGCAAGCGGGGCTACTTACTCGCCCGATATTGTTCGTCGCTGACCGGCTCCATCCAGTCGGCGCTCTTGCCGTCGAGCTGTTCCACAATGGCGATGTGCGTCATGGCCGTGGTCGCCGTGGCGCCGTGCCAATGCTTCTCACCCGGCGGGATCCAGATCACGTCACCCGGCCGGATTTCCTCGATCGGGCCCCCCCAGCGTTGTGCCCGGCCGCAGCCAGCCGTCACGATCAGGGTCTGGCCCAGCGGGTGGGTGTGCCATGCTGTCCGAGCGCCGGGCTCGAAGGTGACACTGGCACCGAGCCCGCGTGCTGGATCGTGTGCCTCGAACAGGGGATCAATGCGTACAGTGCCGGTAAAATACGCGGACGGTCCTGTGCCGGATGGCTGTGAGCCAATTCGTTTGATGTCCATTTTCTCAATTCCTATTCTCCAAATCGCTCGAACCGATACGCTAGTCTTGGGCCGCCTTTCCCCTCGTACGCAAGTTGGGCGATCAGCAGCGTGAACGGTTCGGTGTAACGCGCGATCCGCAGTGGTCCACCGTCCACCGGATCGAAGCCGACATCGCGGATCAGCTCCGCGGCAACTTTCTTGCTCTTGGGATCGTCCCCGCAATACACAAGGCTCGGTCTCGTAGCTTTGCGGCGAGACTCGAAGACGTCAAACAGCACCTCGCTCGGCACCGTGCCGAAGGCGGACACGACGCGAGCCTTGGGAACCTTCTTTGCAAGCTCCTCCGCGCCGGAAGACGTGTGGGCGATCACAAGGTCTGTGTCGTCGGCATTCATCGGAAGCGAGCAGCTGACGATGACTTTGCCCGACAAGTCGCCCGCCTGCTTCAACACGTCG
>WNGD01001868.1_pt1 | contig 24200 bp, 23 predicted proteins | sample 5400671 | NCBI WGS metagenome assembly WNGD01 (sample SAMN13153369, study PRJNA577476) | soil metagenome | isolation source: 40 cm soil or saprolite under grassland replicate 2 | place: USA:California | collected 2016-06-15
ACGCCCACGAATCGGACGAAGTGCAGCCTGTTTGACTTTCCCACCGCCATCCGCCCACAAGATCACATCCTCCGAGAGCAGGTTCATCAAGGGGGTCATCTCCCCCGTCTGTACCGCCTGGAAGTACCCGCTGAGCAGTTGCTGATGGGTTTGGGGAGAGACCGGGAAGCGTGGCCGATGCGCGCGCAGATGGAGCTTCGCTCGGCTGAAAGAGCGGCGACAGGCCGCTTCACTCTTGTCAAGCATCGTAGCGATCTCGGCAAACTCATACGCGAAGACTTCACGCAGCAGGAAGACCGCTCGCTCGAACGGTTGGAGCTGCTCCAGCAAGATCAGGAACGCCAGTGAAATCGACTCCTCCATTTCGACACGCTTTTCCGGGTCGCCCGTTTCAGCCGTCTCTGCCGTCCTGATCGGCTCCGGTAACCAGGGACCCACGTACTGCTCTCGCTTTCTGCGCGCGAGCTGGAGTTGATCCATGCACAAGCGCACCAGGATCGTGGTGAGATACGCTTTGAGCGAATGAATGGTCTCAGGTTTGGCGGCCTGGTAGCGCAGGTAGGTCTCCTGCACCATATCCTCGGCATCCATCGCACTGCTGAGCATGCGGTAGGCGATGGCAAAGAGGTAGGGACGATAGGTTTCAAAGGATTCCACTCGGCTTCCTCCTATGAATCGACTCATGAGAACAGATGGTGTCCCCTGTATTGCTGGTTCGATGCTCATCTTCTCTGTGACAGTGAGCATCGAACCAGCGTGGGAACTCTTCCAGCGTTTTTTCCCCAGGTAGCACTATTGTAACCCGGTAGCACTAGCGGTGCCAAGCTCATCGTGTAGACTGTGCGCATCTTCCCGCGTCACCGATGGGAGAGACCGCCACTGCTGCCGCCTTTGGGCGCATGAAGCGCGCGCTGATCATCCCTCGAAACGGGATGGCGCGTGAGCATCACCACCAGGTGCGTCACCTGGACCAACCACTGCCAGTTACCGGGCCACATCCCTTCACGAAGATGTCCGGCATTTCTGCCGGGGCGGGTGCTGCGCTATTTCCTTTCCAACACAAACAGCGGATGGCTGACCACTGCACGCTCAAACTCCTCAAGGGAAGAGTCCGCGGTGACGCCATAGTAGCGAGCGAAGGGGTTGCGCTTGATATCTGCTCGCAAAACGAGGGCCGCCTCTTTAGGAGGCAGTTCTCTTGCGTTGACCGTTTCAGCACGACGCCCACGTGTGAGGATGGCTTCTCCCGCTGCCCGCAGGTTGCGCACCCAATCCACTACTCCAAACGGGGAGGCTAGATAACGCTTCCCATTCTGCTCAAGAATCACTATCGGGATCGTACGTGGCTGCCCGCTTTTGCGCCCACGCACCGTGAGCAGGTACATGGGGTAGCGCCCGGGTCCTACGAGCTTGACGCCCGCGCGCAGCAGGGTCGTTGTCAGAACATTTCCCAAACGTACAAACAGCGGGGCCTTATCTGTTGTTGCCATATGTTCCTTCCTTTTCCTTGCGTCCGGCCTGAGCGTTAGCTAGCTGCGCAGCAGCGTTGGCCGGACGGGTTGGTGCCGATTCGTCTCCAGAGAGACGTTGTCGTGATGACCAACACCTGTGATCGTCACAAAGAAAGAGGGTTGAACTGTCCTTTTTGGGACAGTTTTCCCGTCTGATTTTGCGCATACCAGACCTCTTGCACGTCCCTTGAGAGAGCAGAGTGCGAATGGCCACCTCGCGCGTTTCGATACCGACCGTTTTCTGAAACGGACTGATCAGCTTATAGAGAGGGGCTACGCACTATCACTGCTAGCGTGAAGCTGCCTTTGGCGAATCTCAGTGCCTGTTTGGGAAAGCGGCAGTCAAAGACTACGAGCGAAAGGTCCCTCCCCTGCGAAACGTGGATAGGGGTGGCGATGATTCGGTTGGTGGTGGCTCGCCTGGGGCGCAGGACAGGAGCAGTTTCGCTCACCCCCTGATCCTCGCTGAAGCTGACCGGAGCCATTGCCACCCATAGAGGCCACGCGCACTTCCGCGCTCCTACTCCTCTTTCCTGAGTAAATCGACTGCTACCCGTGTATCAAAGCGTTGCCCGTTGAGACTGCCAACCGTACTGATCCACATCTGCTCTGGGATGGCTTGATAGACCCGGTGGATCGAGGCTCCCATCACCTCTTCGAGCGGCTTTTTCCATCCTCTTCTTTCCAGAGCGTGAAGCGCATGGATGATCTCTTGCTCCTCGTTCACCTCATCGGCTGTGGCCTCAATATAAACGCCTCTGCCTTCTCCGGCTGGAGCCGTCGAGTCATAGACCACGATGGCGACCCGGTGGGTGGCTCTGATGTTTTGAGAATGACGCACCTCTGATGCGGAGACCCAAAAGAAGTGGTACGCTTCATCAAAGGCGGCAAAGACCGGGGTATTCCAGGGCAAGCCATCCGAGCCGACGGTTGCCAGCGTGATATAGAGCAGCTCAGAGAGAATGGCTTTGGCGCTCTCTTCGTCTTCGTTCATCGAATAACCTCCTGTCTTTCGTGGTCTAGCCGACCTTTGTATACGTCAGGTCGAAGTCGTGCTCCCAATGCGAGCCGTCAAAAGATTTCTCCCAGCGGGCAGTGATGGTCTTGCGGTCGGAACTGAAGGTGCCGCTGAAGCGCTGCGAGAAGCCTGGTGCATTTCTCCATTGTTTCCACTGGTCCTGCTCTAGACTCATCTGATAGATCCGTGAAGTCCCCCGCCAGTCATAGTAGAGCATGGAGTAGGTCTCAACCAACTCGTCACGACTCATGATGCAAGTGGACCAGGGACTGCCCGACGTTTCACTCCCAGTATGCATCATGAGGAAAGCTCCGTCTTCTAGCCACTTGAAAGAGGTGTGTGTGCGTCCGATGGTCGCTGGATCAGCTGGAAACACGAGTTCGACACTCCACTCACCAACCAATACCTCAAGGGGCTTCAATGCTGGATTGGGCTGAGGTGGAGGCGTCTTTGCTTGAGCAGGGGCGAGGTCATCTGGCATCTTGCTTTCTCCTTTCCATTCTAAGAGGCGCGTGGCGAGAGCGTCGTGCGGAGTCGGTCTCCTCTCGCTGTTCTCATACGCCCACAGGCAGTGTCAAATGCTGATTGCTTCGGTAGTATAGCACATGAGGAAGCACACACCTTCTCTCATCACGGCTTGTGTGCCCAAGACAGCTGGGTCAAATCAGATCGGGATGGCTCTGAGAAGTTGCTTGGAGGTGTCGTGCGGAGACGATCACAGTCACTCAAGTTTTGCCTCTCTTCTTATTCCCAAACACGCTCTCAAATTTACACCTGTGGACTGATGGTTTTTCCCTTTACATCAGCCACAAAATGATCTATTATGTAGTCAGTCTATCCAAACATTTTTTGGATGTGCATACTACACAATGAACTTTGAGGAGTGTCAAGTCAACTATGAGTCCGCGCCCATACCGCCTCGGCCAGCGCCAGGCAGCCACCGAACAGACGCACACCCGCATCCTCACTGCGGCACGCGAACTGCTCGCGGAAAGCCCTGGCTTCTCCGGCTTCAGCATTGACGCCGTCGCTCACAAGGCCGACGTCGCCCGCATGACCGTCTATCACCAGTTTGGCTCCAAAATCGGGCTCCTCGAAGCCCTGAGCGACTCCCTGGCAGCCCACGGAGGGATGGAGCACCTGGCCGATGCCTTCCGTCGCCCCGACCCGCTCGACGCTCTGGATGAATACATTACCATCTTCAGTCGCTTCTGGAACACGGATCGACTCGTGATGCGCCGGCTCCGAGCGCTGGCAGCACTCGATCCGGACTTCGAGCAGGTGATACGGGCACGAGATGAATGGCGGCGCCATGGCCTGCGTGTACTCAGCGAGCGGCTCGCAGAGAAGTATGGACGTCCTCACCCCGAAACATTCGACGAGATGGTCGACATTCTCTTCACCCTGCTCAGTTTCGAGAACTTCGATGCTCTCGCCGGTCCCACGCGCAGCCTGGAGCAGGTGGCGCCCGTGGTGCAGCGGGTTGCCCGTGCGGCACTCGGTCTGGACGAAGGATAACCTGCCGTGAGCATCGAAAGATGCCATAAATCAGGCAGAATTAGGCTGCACCAGTACCTTATCAATGCGGCGTCCATCCATGTCCATGACTTCAAAGCGGAATCTGTCCCACTCAAATTGCTCGCCGGTCTTCGGAACATGTCCAAGGTTGAGCAGCACGAAGCCTGCTACCGTATTGTAGTCACCACTTGCCTCTTCAGGTAGCTTTCGAATGTGCAGAATATCCTTCAATTCCTCTATCGGTAACATGCCGTCAAGTAACCACGACCCATCCTCACGCTCAACCACCTGTGGATGATCTATGTCTTCGCGTGAAGAGATATCACCCACAATCGCCTCGAGGATGTCATTCAGCGTGATCAAGCCCTCAATATCTCCATACTCCTGAATGACTAATGCTGCTTGTGTCCCTGTTTGCTTGAATAGCTCTAAGACCTTTAGCGTACTGGTGCTTTCGAGGACATATACTGGTTCCTGCAAGACGGCCTTCAAGTCAAGCGGTTGACCCGTCATGCATTGCTGGAACAGGTCTTTGACATGTACCATCCCCAGGACATTGTCCAGGCTCCCATCACAGACGGGGAAGCGAGAAAAGCTGCTCTCGCGTATCGCTTGGTTGATTTCTTGTGGCGTATCATTGGCGTCAAGCCAGGCGATATCAGGCCGGTGGGTCATCAAGATACTGACACGCCGGTCTCCCAGGCGAAAGATCCGTTCGATCATATCTTGTTCCGCAGCCTCAAACGTTCCGATCTGCGTCCCTTCTTCAAGTAAGACATTGATCTCCTCCTCGGTGATGGGTGGCTCGGTAGATGGTCGCAAGCCGATCAGTCGCAGTATTCCCTCGGTTGAAATGCTCAGCAGGTGGATAAAGGGAGAAGCGATCGTCGACAACACTCGCATAGGAGTCACCATGAACATCGCAATGCGTTCAGGATTATTTAAGGCGATGCGTTTGGGAACCAGCTCACCAATCACCAGTGAAAGATAGGTGATACAGAGTACCACAAGTGCAAGCGCAATCGCAGCACTATAGGGAGCGAGCCATGAGATAGCACCTATATACACTGCCACTGCCTCAGCAATAGCTGCTCCACCAAAAGCCCCTGCTAAGATACCAATGAGGGTAATCCCTAACTGAACGGTTGAGAGTAACCGATTCGGGGAGTTCGCTAATTCTAGTGCTGCAGCAGCTTTCACATTGCCTTCATTAGCCCATTGTTGTAATCGAACTTTACGCGCGGAAACAAAGGCGGTCTCAGATAGTGCAAAGACACCATTGGCGATAATAAGGAGGATGACAATCACGAGTTCAATTGTGGCAAAAGGCATCCTGTTCTACTCCTTCTCTTGTAGCAAGTTGTGGCATACATAAAGGTTGAGTGAGAAAGCCCCTACATATGATACACATTCTAGCAGGTGAGAATGATATACTCCTAGATCTTCCCTATTTCGTGTATATTGAAGAGCGCCAAAAAAATTACTGTGCAAAATGCGCGATAGTTACACCATATCACGTATTTATGGAATGAGGTACACATAAAATGACACAAACTACATCCACTGAGGAACAACCACAACCGCAGGCACATATCCTCCCTCAGCCCTATATTCTCGCCCTGGATATCGGCACCTCCTCAGTACGGGCATTGCTCTTCGACGCCACTGGCAATGCAGTCCCACATGTACTTTCGCAGCACACTTATACCCTCAATACCTCAAGCGATGGTGAAGTTTCGGTTGACCCCGACATGCTAGTAGAACTCATTTCGAAGACCATAGGCGAAGCTCTCGCAGCAGCAGGTCCACTGGCCTCGCAGATTGGAGCAGTAGCAACCGATACCTTTTGGCATAGTCTCATGGGAGTTGATACTTCCGACTGTGCTGTCATGCCCCTGCTCACCTGGGAAGATACTCGTCCTCGCACTGCTGCAGCCGAGCTGCGTAACCAACTAGACGAGGCAACAGTCCATGAGCGTACGGGTGCCAGGCTCCATGCAAGTTACTGGCCTGCGAAACTTCGCTGGCTTTCGACAACCCAGCCTGAACTTATCCAGTCTACTGCCCAGTGGCTTTCCTTCGGCGAATACCTGCACCTCCGGCTTTTGGGACGTTCTGTTTGTAGTCTCTCGATGGCTTCCGGCACCGGCATGCTAGTCACGCGCACTCGTTCCTGGGATACGCAGCTGCAAGAGCTACTCGGTGTGCGAGCGGAGCAACTACCTCCGCTGGGTGATCTGCATGACGGCATAACGGGACTGAAACCCGAATTCGCTTCGCGTTGGCCGGCACTACGCGATGTTCCCTGGTTCCCGGCTGTAGGTGACGGGGTTGCAGCAAACGTAGGGTCAGGCTGTGCATTCGAAGAGAACTGGGCCATCACCATTGGCACCTCCAGTGCGATACGCGTGGTAGTCTCACCGGATGCTGTTACCCCGTCCAAGGGACTCTGGTTCTATCTGCTGGATAAGCGGCGTGGCTTACTCGGAGGTGCCCTTAGCGAGGGTGGAAACATATTCGCCTGGCTTGGATCAACCCTGAAGCTTCCCCCACTTGCTGATGCGGAAGCGCTTATTGCCACTTTGCCCCCGGACGGGCATGGCCTGACGATACTCCCATTCATTTCGGGTGAGCGCAGTCCTGGCTGGCATGGCGAGGCCCGTATGGCAGTCACTGGGATAAATACACATACCTCACCGCCCGATCTCCTACGAGCCTCTCTTGAAGCGCTGGCCTATCAACTTGGCGTGGTTTACGAACAACTGAATACCGCCCTGGAGAAGCGTGAGATTGCTCCTATGCTCATCGGCAGTGGAGGAGCCATGCTTAGCTCCCCAACCCTGCAGAGCATTATCGCCGATACTCTCAATGCGCCCCTTTATCCTTTACTCGAACGCGAAGCCTCGGCCCGTGGCGTCGCGCTACTGGCACTCGAATCGCTGGGTATCATTCCCGACATAGCGCAGGTCCCAGTAGAACTTGGAGCGCCCGTCCTTCCCGAAGAGGCACACTACGCAATTTACAAACAAGGCTCAAAGCGTCAGCACAAGCTCTACCAGGCGATTTTGGGCGACTAGCAGCTGCTAGTCGCCGGCCTGACCTTCTATCCCCTCTTCTACTATCTTCTCAACATCATTCGCGATTTCTTGCACAAGTGTCGCCATGCCACGTGAGAATTCACGCCCGGCTACCTTGAAATGTTCCCTGGGTTCCGGCGGCAGCATATTCACAGGTACAAGCGCTACCTGTACTCCTGCTCGAAATAGACTGCGGAAGAATTGCTGGGTAGCCTGCATGAGTTCGTCACGCTCAGCTGTGTAATCAGGTGTCTCGGTTTCAGGTGCCTTTCCCCCTTGCTTTGCCTTATTGTCTACCATTAGATTACCTCCCTATTTGTTTTGATCGTTTATCATTTGCCTCTCCAACTGTTATTATAAACGAAAAACCTGGTTTATGCTGCCTCTCAACTTACGTTCCGCATCCGACATATAATATACTTACTGAACGTACCTTCGCTCGTTCGCCATGACGGAATTTCTAGCAGGATTCAGTTGACTTGACCTGCATTGCATGCGCAGGAGGTAACAATGAGCGCCCCAGCAGGCTCTTATATTGATGAAACCACGTTTTATACTGACGTTGAGTATATCGAGACACTCTGGCGGCGAATACCAGTTGGTCCGCTGGATATGCCATTGATAGATATCGGTGAGGGAGAGCCTTTAGTTTTCGTACCCATCCTCGAACACCTTGAATTTGTCTATGCGCGTCAGATACGCATGTTTAGCCAATCCAGGCGCGTCATCATGTATCGCAGGCAGGAAGCTCGTATGCAGCCCTTTGGGCTGGTCGAACGCGCCGAAGAACTGCGAAGAGTACTTGACAGCCTGGGTCTGGCACGTGTCGATCTTGTCGCACATGGAGATGCTGCCATGGTACTCTTCGAGTTCGCGAATCGCTATCCACAACGTTGTCGCTCGTTGATCATCATCGCCCAGGGAGCCGATTACCAGATAGCCCCGCATCCTTTGATCTGGCTCTTGCACGAACTTTTTGTGCGCCTGCCAGTCGAATACTTCCTTCCCGCGTGGTTCCTGCGACGCAGCGTCATCAACTATATTGTTGCCAGCAGTCACACAAATGCATACACTCGCGACTCTGCGACCAGTGACAGCCCAACTTGTAGCCTGCCTCGAGGCTTCATTGAAGAACAGTTCCGCAAGATTGCGCTTTGGCCTTTTGTCTACAAGTTCTCAGTATTGCCCATCATTCACAACTACGACATACGTAAACGCCTGGAACGATTGACTATGCCTGTTTTCCTTATTAATCGGGCTGATGATGTGCTTGCTCCCGAATCAAATACGCGCTGGCTCGCCGAGAACCTACCCAACTGCGCTGGCTATCACGTCCTCTCAGGTGGGGAACGTTTCTTTATGTATTCACAAGCAGACACCGTCAACCAGCTCATGGAAAAATTTCTTATCGCGATAGATCCACCAGAGATCGCCCCTACTATGGACGATACCAGTAAAATACTTCATTCGTAGCAAAGTGGTTGCCCTGGGCACTGAACATGAACACACCAACTCCTCCATATTTCTCCATCATTATCGTTGGCGCAGGCCCAACGGGTCTCGCAATAGGCAACTTGCTTGGCATGTTCGGTATTGATGCCCTCATTCTCGAACGCAATCCTGGTTTGAGTGACTATCCCAAGGCTATCGCGCTCGATGATGAAGGCCTGCGTATCTGCCAGGCCATGGGTCTGATTCATCCCGTCATTGAGAATGTCCTTCTGGATATCGATGCCCACTACATTTCAGGCAATCGCTACCTTGCCAGGGTTGCGCCCACCAGCAAGAAAAATGGCTATCCACTCATCTCTACATTTCATCAGCCTGAGTTTGAAGCCACGCTGCTACATGGCCTCAAACGTTTCCCTTGCATTAACGTACAGTTTCAGTACACCGTCGAATCATTCGAACGGAGTGATACAGGTGTTGTCCTCTCCGCTCGTACTCCCGAGGGTATGCTTAAGACGTTTGAATGCGCGTACTTGCTGGCCTGTGACGGCGGTAAAAGCACTATCAGGCGCCAGCTTGGTATTCCTATGCAAGGATCAACCTTTTCACAGAAATGGCTGGTGATTGACACCATCAATGACGATGATCCCTCTGCCGTTGCCACCTTTTTCTGTAACCCAAATCGGCCTGCGGTTACAGTTCCAGCCCCACATAGCGCTCGCAGGTGGGAATTCATGCTGCTTCCCGGCGAGAGAGAAGAGGAACTGTTGCGCGATGAGAAAATACGTACACTGATTCAACAGGCCGGGGGAACCCGCAATCCGCATATTAGCCGCCGGGGCATCTATACCTTTCACGCCGCGCTTGCCCAAGACTTCTCAAAAGGACGTGTTTTTCTGTTGGGTGATGCAGCGCACCTCATGCCGCCATTTGGGGGACAGGCTATGAATTGTGGCTTGCGTGATGCTCACAACCTTAGTTGGAAACTGCAAATGGTGCTGCAGGGCCTGGCAGGTCCAGCATTGCTCGCTACCTATAGCCAGGAGTGCCACGAGCATGCAGCGCGTATGATATGGCTTTCAAAGTTTTTAGGAAAAATCGTTATGCCTACATCGAAGCCTGCAGCCCTGCTACGTGATAGCGTGTTTTTCACACTTAACAATATACCTGCCATTCGTGAGTATCTGACAGAGGGACGCCTCAAGCCACAGCCGCGTTACAGGAAAGGCTTCATGCATTTTGACGGCACGAGAGAGAGCAAAGCCATGGTAGGCATGATGCTTCCCCAGCCTGAAGTAAAAACAGCGCAGGGCACGAAAACGCTACTCGATAATATATTGGGAACAGGCTTCGCACTCCTGCGCCTTCACGGCCATCCCGAGGAGGCTTTCTCCTCGCTCAAGGCCAGCACCTGGCAACGTTTAGGAGTACGCTTCGTTTCAATCGAAAACGAAATCGATATTTTCCCCTTTAACAATCGTGATCTGTTCATCCTCGTGCGTCCTGATCGCTACATCTATGCAGTGTTCAGGGAAGAACATGCTGATGCTTTTACAAACACTTTCCAGCAGCACCTTCTCCTCTAGCATTTTTGCGTTGCTCATCTGTGCCTCTGTTAAAATACCTGTAATCCTGACACACGACTCCATCCAGAACATGGTAGAATAACTGTACTAACTTTTCACTCGTTTTCCACCCGGCGGAGGTGTACTTGATCAAACGCGAATTTACCGTTGCCAATGAATATCACTATAATCGCTCCAGTCCGGTGCGCTGGATTCTCTCTCACCTACTACACTACAAACATTTAATTCTCAGTTTCATGCTAGCCGCTATTCTGACCAATGTGCTCTATGCCGTCATTCCTGTGCTTACAGGGGCAGCCTTTAATGTCGTTTTACAAGATCAATCGGCTCGTGGTCCCTTGCTAGGAGTTTCCCTCGTACTCCTAGTCGTTGTACTGGTGGGTGGGGGCTTCGACCTGTGCGCACGTTTCTTTCCTGAGCTTATTGGTAAACGCTTTGCCCGTGACGCGCGTGCTGAATTGTATCTCAGTTTGCTAGGTAAAAGCCAGACTTTTCACAACCGCCAGCGCGTCGGTGACATCATGGCGCGAGCCGCCAACGACATGAGCCAGCTTAGCAATATGGTGGCACCCGGATTTGACATCATCTTCGATTCGTTCACCAGCCTGGTTATAACCATCATCTTCATCGGGTTTATTAACCTACAACTCTTGCTTACACCCCTCCTTTTCACCCTGGCGTTTCTCATTTCTTTGCGCTACTACTCGCACAAGCTCAACCCGGTCTCCGATAGCATGCGCGAGCAGTTCGGGGAGATGAACGCGGGCTTGACAGAGTCGGTTGCTGGCATCGAAGTGGTCAAAGCAACTGCGCAGGAAAGCCAGGAGCAGCGTAAATTTGAGCAGAATGCGAGCGGTTACCGCGATTTCTTCATCAAAAATGGCTATGTGCAAGCCTGGTATTTGCCAACACTGCTGTTGGCCATCGCACTGGTAGGGGCCTTCTTACATGGGCTGTTCCTCGTATTGCATAACCAGCTTTCTGTGGGCAGCTTGATAGCCTACATGGGATTGATGGTGATGCTACACTTTCCTGCCTTCATCTCCAGTTGGTCCTTTAGCCTGGTTCAATTAGGGGTAGCCGGTGCTGAGCGCATTCTGACCATCTTGAAAGAAGAGACCGAACTGGACGAGAATGAAGGTGGCTATAATCAAGCAATGCACGGCGACATCGTCTTTGAGCATGTTTCGTTTAGCTACAGTGGCACTCCTGTCCTGAAAGATATCTCATTCCATGCAGCACCAGGGCAGACCATCGCCATCGTAGGCCAGACGGGTGCAGGCAAGAGCACGCTAACCAAACTTGTCAACCGTATCTATGATGTAGATGAGGGGCACATCCTCGTCGATGGTGTTGATGTGCGCGAATGGAGCCTGGATGCGCTCCGTTCCCAGATCTCCACCATCGAGCAGGATATCTTCCTCTTCTCACGCTCCATCGCGGAGAACATTGCTTATGGTTTGGGTCAAAAGGCAAATCAGGCAGCCATTGAACAGTCCGCAAAAGATGCTCAGGCCTACGTCTTTATCAAAAGTTTTAAAGATGGCTACGAAACTGTCATCGGAGAGCGCGGTGTCACTCTCTCGGGTGGACAACGCCAGCGGATAGCCATAGCCCGTGCCCTGCTCACCGATCCACGGATCCTGATCCTGGATGACTCGACGAGCGCCATTGATAGCGCTACAGAAGATGAGATTCAGAGAGCTATACGCCGTCTCTTGCAGGGACGAACTACGCTGCTGATTACCCATCGTCTCTCACAGATACGCTGGGCCGACAAAATATTGGTATTGAAACACGGCGAACTCATAGATCAGGGCACTCACGCTGAATTGTTGGAACGATGTGATACCTACCGCCGCATTTTCGCGCATTATGAGACCGCATTACCAGCCGGCTCTCCCGGCGGAGAATAAGCATTGAAAAAGGAGATCTAATGGGCTTTATCATGGATGGCCTGGAGGCCGAGGCATACGATCGCACCTATTCTGACAGCCATCTGATGGCACGTATCATCGGCTACTTTCGCCCCAAACTTACGATCATGCTGGCAGTCGCCGCTCTGATCATCTTAAGCTCGCTCCTGGACACGGCCTTCCCAATCTTGATTTCATATGGCATTGATGTCGTAGTAGCCTCGCGAACTGTGCAAACGATAGCATTGCTGATCACAGCCATCTTGATCTCAGGAGTATTATCCTGGACATGCAACTTCTTTCGCCAATGGTACACAGCTCGCTCTGTAGGTGACGTTGTGTTGAATTTGCGCCGGGACGCCTTTAATGGCGTCGTTGACCGAGACATGTCTTTCTATGATGAATACCCATCTGGTAAAATCGTAAGCCGTGTGACCTCCGATAGCGAGGATTTTGCCACGGTCGTGACGCTGGCCCTCAATCTACTCAGCCAGTTCTTGCTGTTTTTCCTCATCGCCGTGGTGCTGCTCTTTAGAAGCACACGCCTTGCTCTACTGGCATTCAGCATCATGCCTTTCATCCTGCTGCTTGCCCTGGGTTTTCGACGCATAGCTCGCCGCACGACACAGCGCTCACAGCGCTCGATGGCCCGTGTAAATGCCAATGTGCAGGAAGTAGTCAGCGGCATTACCGTCGCTAAGAACTTCCGCCAGGAGCGGAACATGTACGACGAGTTCAAGCAGGTAAACGAGCAATCGTACCAGGTCAATGTGCGTTCCGGCTTCGTCTACAACGGAGTCTTTCCACTGCTCGTCCTGGTAGCGAACATCGGAACCGTCATCGTCGTTTACTTCGGCGGACTAAATGTGCTGGATCATAGCATCTCGGCAGGAGATTGGTTTCTCTTTGTGCAGAGCATCAGGCTGCTCTGGTTCCCTTTGACGAGTATCGCTTCATTCTGGAGCCAATTTCAACTGGGACTGGCGGCCAGCGAACGCGTCTTCGCCCTGATCGATGCAGAGCCACGCATAGTGCAGTCCGACCAGCAACCAGTTACTCACCTATCCGGCGAGATTGAATTCAAGGACGTATTTTTTAGCTACAACGATCGGCAAACCGTGCTTGCTGGCTTCAATCTCACTATTCAGGCGGGTGAGACAGTAGCAATCGTAGGGCATACGGGCGCGGGTAAAACGAGCCTGGCACGCCTCATTGCACGTTTCTACGAGTTCCAGGGTGGACAACTGCTGATTGATGGACGCGACATACGCACCTTTGACCTGCAACAGTATCACCGGCATCTTGGAATTGTCCCTCAAATCCCATTTCTCTTTTCAGGAACCATTGCCGATAACATTCGCTATGCCCGGCCAGAGGCTACCGGCGAGGAAGTCGCGTCAGTAGCTCAGCACATCGGCAGGGGTGATTGGTTAGATGGCCTACCCGAAGGGCTGAATACGCTTGTGGGTGAAGCAGGCAGGTCGCTTTCGCTGGGCCAGAGACAACTTGTCGCATTAGCACGCGTGCTGTTGCAAGATCCATCCATCATCATCTTGGATGAAGCGACCGCCAGTGTTGATCCCTTGACCGAAGCCCAGATTCAAGAAGGGCTTGACCTAGTGTTGCAACACCGCACGGCTATCCTCATTGCTCATCGCCTGTCCACCGTCCGCCATGCTGACCGGATTATCGTCCTCGACCGTGGCAGGATCGTTGAGGAAGGCAACCATAATGCCTTAATGAACCAGGGTGGGCATTATGCCCAACTCTATAACACCTACTTCCGCCACCAGTCACCCGACTACAAGCCGGGTGAAGGCTTTGTCCCCGTCACTCAGGTGTAGAGTGGAGGCTATCTGCTATCAAAGGATGAAGTACATTTTCTGAAGGTAAGTTATTCATTTATAACTTCTACTCGCCCGGGTAAATAAGCATCGCCATCGCATTCATACTTGCTTCCACTTCCGAAAAACCTCGAGCAGTTCTTGCTTCGTTTCAGGAAACAACGGCTGGTCAGCCAGCTTGCGCAGCATCATAATTGTTTGCTGTACCTGTTCAATATAAGTGTCACAGCCAGGGCATTCCGCAACATGCTCCTCAAACTTTGCCTGCATCTCTGGCAACAGTGCTTGCTCAAGATAGTCAGTGACAAGTTCTACGACTTCCTGACAATTTAACTCATCTTTGTTTTGGTTGATCATGTCGGGCCTACTCTTCCTCGAAGTATTTCTCCAGCGCACGCCGTACCCTGGAACGCGCGCGGTGCAGCAGCACGCGCTGGTTTGCATCGGAAACACTGAGCAAGTTACAAATCTCATCTGGGGAGCATCCTTCGATATCACGTAGCGTGATCACCTCGCGCTGACTTGGGGGTAAAGCATCGATTGCTTTCTGAATGCATGTACGTGTTTCCTGCGCAAGCACACGTTCCTCGGGGATTTCATCCCAACTTCGGGGGAACGATACCCAATGACCCGGCCATTGTTGATCTGGTCCCCTGAATCGCTCAGGGTCAACTGCCGGTTCGGAAGAATCAGTATTGAACTCTGGCAACGAGGAAAACGGCACGCTACGTCCTTCACGCTGCGCGCGAGTTTTGGCACAATTGGTGAGAATCCGGAAAATCCAGGTCTTTAACGAGGACCTTCCCTCAAAACGGCTGAGTCCCTGAAGTACGCCCATCCAGGCCTCCTGGACTACCTCCTCCGCTACTGCCTGAGATGGCACAAATATCATCGCCAGCCGCAGCATTGAGGCATGATACCGGTCAATTAGCGAGACGAAGGCGGCTTCATTGCCGCTTCGCAATGCTTCGACACTATGCGCATCCTCCGCAGATACCACACTACCCACCAGGTGAGAAATAGTGACATTTTGCCGGGTTAAAGCTGTATCCGGCGGGTTTTCAGGCTGGTCTGTTCCTTCACTCATCGACCTCTACCTTAGAGCGAGCTAATTGGGCGCTCTACAGTTTAATGTCCTGTTGTAGTTGATGGGTTATCAACCGCAAGGAAGTATACCCCAGCCTCGTCGCACAGTCAAGGGAATGCACCTGGCGAGGCTGCTCCTGCAAGACCCCTCGCCAGGTCTCCCGCCATCTCTATTGATCGAACATTGTAAACAAATTATTCAGCGATTCCGCTAACGTCGGATGGGCAAAGACTGCATCACGTAGCACCGTATAAGGTAGTTTGCCCATTATCGCAATCTCTAACATAGCCATGATCTCGCCGCCCTCAATGCCCAGCACGGCGCATCCTAGAATTTGCCCGCTTTTAGCATCTACTACAGCCTTCATGAAGCCGCGTGACTCATCTACTTCTAATGCTCGCGCCACGTAATTCATCGGCATCCTGGCCACACGGATAGCGCGTCCCGTAGCCCGTGCCTCCGTTTCACTCAACCCAACGCGTCCCAGTTGTGGGTCAATGAACACCGTGTAAGGAACCAGGCGATCATGTATGCTTGCGTTTCCATGCTCAAGCAGGTTGCTGCGAATGATACGAAAGTCATCATAGGAGATATGCGTAAAGGCCGGGCCGCCCTTGATATCTCCCAGCGCATAAATACCCGCCACATTGGTTTCCAGGCGCTCGTTCACCTGGATATAGCCGCGTTTATCGGTCTGTATTCCTGCTGCTTCAAGATTGAGCCAATCGCTATTAGGCACTCTCCCTGCCGACACCAGTAAATGTGATCCTAACAATGTGCGTTCTCCTTCTGGAGTACGTACGGTCAATTGGATGCTGCCATCGGTAGTCTGACTTGTGCGTAAAGTGCTTGTGCTTAGTAATACTTCTATACCGTCCTCGCGCATTATTTTAGCAACTTCATCAGCCACATCATTGTCTTCGCGTGCCAGTAAATGTGTACCTCGCTGTACAATTGTCACCTGGCTCCCGAAGCGGCGGAACATCTGACCGAATTCCAATCCGACGTAACCGCCTCCCAAAATTAATAGATGTTCCGGTACGGTATCCAGTTCCATAATTGACGTCGAATCCAGTGTGGGCACGCTCTCCAGACCATCTATAGATGGCTTAGATGGCCTGTCCCCCGCATTGATGAAAATACTATTGGCGGTTAATGTGCGTGTTTCGCCATTGCCGAGGCGCACTTCCACCACCTTTGGCTCGATAAAGTGGACTTCTCCCATCAAGAGATCTACGCCTTCTGTGCTCTCGATACGCCTCTGGCTGCTGTTGCGAAAGCTCTCAACGATATCACGTTTGCGTTTTCTCACCACGGTCATATCCACCGACACAGGACCAGTGCGTACACCGTAGTCTGCTGCCCGTCTCGCCAGGTAAGCGACACGCGCGCTGGCGACCATGGTTTTGGTGGGAGTACAGCCTTCATTTATACAGGTGCCTCCAACATGCACTCGCTCAATGATGGCTGTTTTCCAGCCTGCCTCGGCCAGTGCCGTTGAAAGTGGTCCCCCTGACTGGCCTGCTCCTATTACAATTGCATCATACTGTACCATCGAAATGTATCTCCTCCTATCTAACTTGTTTTCAAGCTTTATTATACCGTCTCGACTTGCTCCTGATTCGTTACAAGTCCAAAAGCAGTAATCACAACTTTTCTGAAGTATAATGTATTATTATTAGCCGAGAGGATAAGTCCATCCTCTCCCCTGAACCTATTCATAAAGAGTTATAGTAAGATTTCACCTTATTTAATTATGCAGTTTAACACAATCATCTGGGCATCCGTAGGGGCCGATTTATCGCGTCCACCGCCGATTGATCGGCCCTCGGTGCATTGAGCGCTATCCGGATGATTGTGTTAAACATCATTATTAAAGGAGTAGAGCAGAATGCTACTGGCTGGTGATATTGGTGGAACCAAGACGAACCTGGCTGTTTTCTCACCCGAGACAGGGTGGCGCTTGCCTCTTGCTGAGGCAACATTTTCTAGTGCAAACTATCCCAGTCTCGAAGCGCTTGTTAGTGATTTTCTAACACAGCACAATTTTTCTGTAGACCGCGCAAGCTTTGGGGTAGCTGGACCTGTGGTGAGTGGTCATGCCACCATAACGAACTTGCCCTGGGTGATGGAGGAGACACAGCTCCAGCAAGCGTTGCATATCCCATCCGTTCGCCTGCTCAACGACCTGGATGCCATTGCCCACGCCGTCCCTTTCCTGGAGTCGCAAGACCTGCATACTTTGAACGAAGGTCAACCCGTCACTGGTGGTGCGATCGCCGTAATCGCGCCAGGAACTGGCCTTGGCGAAGCTTTTCTCACATGGGATGGCTCGCATTATCAGGCTCATACCTCTGAAGGAGGTCATGCCGATTTTGCCCCCACCAACTCATTTGAAATTGAATTGTTGCGCTACCTCATGACGCGCTTTCCGCATGTGAGCTTCGAGCGCCTTTGCTCTGGTAAGGGCCTGCCCAACATTTACGCCTATCTCAAAGATACGGGTTATGCTGAAGAGCCGCAATGGTTGGCCGAGCAATTAGCTGCAACAAAAGACCGGTCGCCAATCATCGTCAACAACGCCCTTGATAAAGAAAACGCCTGCGAGCTATGTGTTGCCACGCTCAAGGCCTTCGTTACCATCCTGGGAGCCGAAGCTGGTAACCTTGCCCTCAAAGTATTGTCTACCGGTGGCGTCTACATTGGGGGTGGCATTCCGCCGCGCATTCTTTCCTACCTGACTGGTGAGCGATTCATGCGGGCATTCACGCATAAAGGGCGCCTTACTCAAATGCTTACTCAAATGCCGGTACATGTCATCCTTAATCCCAAGATCGCGCTACTTGGCGCGGCGTATCATGGCTTTGAACTGCGGGGTTCTTCTTAGAGGCTGGCACATCATACCAACGCGTTCCAGAAGGCTTCGGCTCAGTTCTGCCCTGTATTTGATGGGTTTGTGATCTGGACCATGGGAATCTGAACCTGAACTGATAAGCAAGTCGTTCAATTCGTTCTTTTCTTGCTCAAACCCATAGCAGAGCATGTCAGTCGCCTCGCCTTTCCACGAGGAAACCTCGCCACGGATCCTTTACAGATCCGTGCAGTGATATTGACAGATAGAATCTCAACGGCTGCCTCCCTGAGCCTCTGTGTTACGTCCAGGTCGTATGGAGCTATTCGCATAGGGTGTCATTGCTCTCAACCTTCTTCGTCCATGAACACTCCCTTATTGAGTCGGCTGAGCAGGTCGAGGAGAAGCCTCCGTTGCTCCTGGTCAAGGGGGGCAACGAATTCTTCCCCCAGGTCCATCTGAATGCGACGGACCTGCTCGAACTGCGTTTGCGCCTTCTCAGTGAGGGCAAGCAGGGTGGCGCGCCGATCCGTGGCGTCCGGCAAGCGGATCAGCAGCCCCTCCCTTTCGAGCGCGTCAACTAGAGTGGTGACCGTGCGAGCGGTCACCCCCAGGTCCTCGGCCAGGTCGCCCATGCGCAGACGTCCCGCTTCTTCCACGGCCAGCAGCAGGCGCAAGCGTGGTCCAGAGAGGCCGACCACGCCTGGCTGACGGCTTAAGCGCGTGTTGAGGACGCGGCGGAGGCGATGGGAGGTCGCGATCAAGGTCGAGACGACCTCGGATGCGCTTGGCGGTGATCCCTCCTGGTTCTCTTGAGCGTCCTGGGAATCTTTGGAAATCATCTCCCTGTACGTTCCTTTCCTCTTGACAGATGGACATTTATTAAGTATACTTTCTCATAGTGAGAATGCTCACTATTGTAATTCGGTTTATGTACGTTCGTAGTAATTATATCCGCCACGCCCCGCTTTGACAAGAGGCCACGAGCAGGATGCACAGATAAAGAAAGGAAGACGCAAGCCATGACGTACCGCAATGCTCCTCTTCTGACCGAAAGGTCAGAGCATTCCTCCGACACGGTGGAGGCAGCGCCACACCACCGTGCGAACCACGAAACCGTCTCTCATGATACGCAGGAGGAACCCTTGCACACTGTGGGCAACGCTGCCCAGCAGGGGCTCTTGCTCAATCGGAACTTCGCCTGGTTGGCCTGCGGGCAGGCCATCTCGAATCTGGGAGATTTTGTCTTTAGTACCACACTGCTCATCTGGGTGTTCACGCTCACCCACTCGGCGGCGGTGGTGAGCGGGGTGCTGGCAGCCCAATACCTCCCGGTCTTTCTGCTCGGACCACTCGCGGGCGTCTTTGTGGATCGCTGGGATCGCCGCCAGACCATGCTGATCTCCGATCTCATCCGCGCTGGCGTGGCAACGCTCCCGCTCCTCGCGCCAGCTTCCCTGCGACTCCAGGCCATTTACGCCAGCGTGTTTCTGATCTCGGCCTTGGGACGCTTCTTTCTACCCGCCGAATCAGGGGTGCTGCAGGTCATCGTCGCACCTTCACAGCAGATGCGCGCGGCCTCGATCAAACAGGCGACCTTCACCCTCTCGATCATCGTTGGTCCGGCTCTGGCTGCGTCCCTCTACTTCGCCGTCGGACCAGTGCTCGCCATGCTCATCAATGCGGTCTCCTACCTGGTCTCCGCGTTCTGCCTGGCTCGTTTGCGTGCACCAAGAGCAGCGTTCCATCCCTCTGCCTTGAAGCAGGTTGAAAAGGGAGGCAGCCGCATTGGCGGTCTCCTCCGTGAGCTTTTGGCTGGCTTGAAATTTGTCGTGGTCACGCGCATCGTGTTGATGGTGACCCTGATGGCCTTGATGGCCATGCTTGGTGCCGGCGCCCTCAACGCGTTGAATATCGTGTTTGTCAGCAAACACCTGCATATGGCGACCACCTTTTACGGTGTGGTCACGGCGGTGAGCGGCCTGGGTGGGTTCCTGGGCATCATCCTGGCGGGGATTCTCTCCAGGTGGATCGCACCCAGGCACATCTTGAGTGGGTCGGCCTTGCTGATTGGAGTGGGCTTCGCCATCTACTCCTTCCAGAGTTGGTATGTGGCCGGGCTGATCGTCTGCTTCTTCATGTCCATCCCTCAGGGAGGCATTCCGGTCGCCTTTGGGCCACTGCTGCTTAACGCTACGGCAAAGGAGATGATGGGGCGCGTGCAAGCGGTGGTGGACACCGGTATGTCAGGGGTCAGCCTCATCTCCGTGGCCCTCGCCGGGTACCTGGGGCAATTGCTCCCGGTCGGCACGATTCTGACGGGATGTGGCCTCTTGATTGCGCTGGCTGGCCTGTTTGGCTGGTTTGCCATCCAGGAGAAAGCCACTGCACAACCAGAGGTACGTCCTCAAATTTCCTAAAGTATCTCTACTACTCGTACTTCTCCTGGAGAAACAGGGGGAAAGAAAGGTTGGAATGAGATGATACAGCTCTTGCCCGATTGGATATATCACGCCATTGATTGGTCAGATACCCTTGGGCGACTCACCATGCGCTTCGATCTTCGGAACCTGACCTTGCATCCTTGGGCCAGCGGTTTACCGGGTTTTGGCCTTCTGAGAGCGCATCCCGCCTGGTGTCCTGCATGCTATCAGGAATGGCAAGAGCAAGCATTTCCTCTGTATCAACCGCTTGTCTGGATGCTCCAAATCATGAAGATCTGTCCTCGTCACAAGCGATGGCTAGAGGATCACTGTCCATTCTGTCAGAAGCATCAGTCAGCTATTGGGGCAAGCATGCACTTGGGACACTGCATGCAGTGTGCGCGCTGGTTAGGGATGCAGCCAGATATGCGGGGGAAGAAAGAGATCAGTGAGGAGTTGCTCTCCTGGCAAGAGTGGGTGATGAACACGGTAGGGGAACTGCATCAAGCAAGTATCTTTTCTGGGACGCTTTCGTGGGAATCCTTCCTGGAAGGTCTCGCTCGCCGTGCCAAGATGGTTGGGGGTATCCATCATTTGGCTCATATGGCAGACATATCACATCCTGTCCTCTCAAGGTGGCTCAACCGTACGCGTGCGCCCTCGTTGGAGGTGATGCTCCAATGCTGTTATGTCTTGGGCGTCTCGCCGCTTCAACTTATGACAGATGACCCTGTTCTTCTGAGAGCTGTTTGGGAAGCCAGAGTGCCGCGCGGAAAACCTCTGACAAGACGCTCTATCTCGACTCCAGTAGACACTGAGCGAGCTCTGGCGTTCATTCAAGCGGTACTTGATGGTCGGGAACCAGTGCTCGCAGTTCATCAGATCGAGCAGCATTTGAGTCTGGGATCACACGTGCTCCAAAAAAAGTTTCCCCAAGAATGTGCTATGCTTGTTGTGAAGTATCGGGCGTATTGCAATGAACGGGCGAGACAGCCAATTGCGCGGACATGTACTGCAGTTCGACAAGCAACACTCACCGTCTCTGAGCAAGGAGTGACTCCTACCTGGAAACGTGTGACTGCTCAGCTTGCAGATCCGGGTATGATGCGTACGCCAGAAGGTCGAGCAACCTGGCACGCTGTCCGAAAGGAGATTGGGCTTGAGTCATGAGGAGAAGTGCTCAACTCAGCCTGAGGAGAAAAAATGGCAACAGACGACACTTCAACGCTTGTTCGCAAACTCACGCCGCAAGAAGTAGCAGACTTGACGGCTCTGGCCATTCCAGCACATCTGGCCACCCTTGATCCTGCTGGGTTCCCTCGCATTATTCCCCTCTGGTTCCTCTGGGAAGATGGGATCTTTTATCTGTCCAGTGGACCCAGGAGTCATCATGTGCAAGACCTGGCTCGTGATCCACGGGCAGGACTCTGTATTACGGTTGAAGAGGGCCAGACGGAGGCAGGCTACCGTCCGTTTCGCCAGATCATGGTGCATGGCTATGCCCAGGTACAGACTGACCCCGATGGAAGATGGTCACGCAAGCTGATCGGCAAGTATATTACTGGTCAAGCAGGAGTGGTACGGGCGAAGCTTGAGGCAGGGAAGCCCCATGTTGTTATCGTATTGCGTCCAGAACGCTTTTTGACCACTGGGTTCTTTCCTGCACACTAATTCTGCGTCATCGAAAGGCTCATCTAGACGGTTGGATCTGCCATTTGTCAAAATGATAATGATTTGGCCGCTTTGTGCCAAAAGATTGGCCACGAGTCCGTCAAACTGGAAGGGAAAGTTGGCATCAGAAGAGGGGCGTCTCTCAAGAGAAGGGTATGACTCACTCCTATCATAATAGGCACCGTCGCGGTAAAGAGCCATTCAGTCGCTATCTGTCAGTGTCACTGCACGGATCTGTAAAGGATCCGTGGCGAGGTTTCTCCACGAGGTACTCATTTCCACTGCCGCGAGGACTGCTAGCTGTTTTTCCGCCGCAAGTAGTTGCAGCGATGCCACAGTATCCACACGATCATGATCGGTTATGGCTACCAGGCCAAAGCGTTCACTCACCAAGTAGTCGATCGACTGCTCAGCAGTCCAGGTACCATCACTGTAGGTGGTATGCAGTTGTAGGTCAATGGCAGCATAAGGAGCAAGCACGAGATGAGTCGTCAATGCTTCCAAAAGCTCATCCTTTCATGGCGTTCTCATCTCCACTCGACAGATGTTGAGCAGAGCGCGTGACAGTGATCAGTGAGAGAGTTCCCACGCAATTGTGCTATTGATCCACTGGACTTCCCGACGCGAATCACAGCGCGAAAAGTCATACAGTTTGAAGCTCCTTGAAAAACAAGGAGTAAAACACATAGTATGGCAAAATACATCTTTTTAACGTTACCCACTCATTTTTCACTGAAACAGTAATTTTGCTAATCAGACCCTTACCACTTGGCACTCTGACCAGTTGAGATTTTCCCGCAATGACTTGCGCTTCGCGCTACGCCCTCGTGTTCTCTTCTCAGGCCTGTTCGCAAGGAACCAACACGATCATAAGTCAAAGAGCCTGTGAAATTGGACTATTCATTTATTGCAATTGTTGTATCTCTCATGTACACTAGCTCATGGCAACCTCTCTTTTCAAGTTTGTGGTCGTGTTTCTGTCAACTCCCGTTGTCTCTCTCAGTTTCGTGCACATAGGCATCCGAGAAAGGAAGCCATCACCACACAGGAGGTGAACCTCATGGCACTCTACATGGTTCAATTTGCTTACACCGCCGAGGCGTGGGCGGCGCTGGCAAAGAACCCACAAGACCGGAGTATACCCGTTAGGGAAGCGGGGGAGAAGCTCGGAGGACGGTTGGTCGGCTTCTACTACTGCTTTGGGGAGTACGATGGAGTCGTGCTCTCTGAAGCGCCCGACGACAACACTGCCTTAGCAACAAGCATAATGGCAGTTACCCCAGGGCACATCAAAGCGATCAAGACGACCAAGTTATTCACCGTTGAGGAGACGATGGAGGCGATGCGCAAGGCTGGGAGCCTCGCGTTCCCAGGACCATCCAAAGGATAGGCAGCCTGATCTCTCAGGAGTTCAGGAGTCTGATGCTGCCGAGGCTCTGTGACTGCTCTGCTCCCCGGATCATTTGGCTGTCAACTGCCCGTTGTCCTCCACAGGACAGGCCAGTTAGTCACCTCTCTCACCCTTTCCATCTGAAAGGCGAGGAACTCGGTAGTGAACTGCTGCCGAGTTCTTTTTGATTTCGGTACGTGCGCTTTTCTTGGAAGGTGTCGGGTCTCAAGCACAAGGTATACCTACATCTATATATGATACTAGGCAGGAAGCGTGTTCACGTAGCTGAAACGCTCCCAAATAGAGGAATATGCACCATCCAACCAAACATCGACCGGAAAAATGTGCCGCCCACCTTCGAGCACTGTGCGTGAGTGGTAATCGTGCCACTCACACCGAATAGAGAGCCAGCGTTGAACAGTGCCTGGCCCGCATCTGCTGCTGGTAAGCAGATATTCACATGCAAATGCCACGGCGCTATGCTCAGTGGGATGCGTTCATTTAACTGGTCTTCGGTAGTATTTGCCGTTGCGCTATACATTACGCCTGCGAACTGGTAACCATCGCCTACTTTTCTGTACAGCAGCGCGCTTGGATGTGCCAGGTTAAACGTTGTTTGAGCCTCGGAAAAGTTCTGTGTATCCACAAAATGATAGATGTCTTGAGGCACATTGGGGGCAAAAATCTGGTAACCATCATGTAGTGCGAGGTGGTAATCCTTGTACTTGTCAAAGCATACATGCGCATTTTGCACGATTGCCTCCATGCGCGACATATCGGTCGAGGTAACCGGTCGGTATGCAGTCATTTTCATGTGCGGTCCCATTTGCATGTGTCGTGGCGCAACCGATTGCGAAGC
>WNGD01001996.1_pt1 | contig 24191 bp, 13 predicted proteins | sample 5400671 | NCBI WGS metagenome assembly WNGD01 (sample SAMN13153369, study PRJNA577476) | soil metagenome | isolation source: 40 cm soil or saprolite under grassland replicate 2 | place: USA:California | collected 2016-06-15
TCTGGATCATCGGCGAGGCGTCGGAGAGCGAGATCTTGAAGAAGCGCGACACCGCGCCGTTCAGGATGCGGAAGCGGTACTTGCGCCGCTCCACCTCGAAGAACGGCCTGTACACCAGGTTCACCGTCATCACGTCGGCGACGAAACCCGACTCCGTGTCGAAGATGTCGAAAGCGAGTTGGCCGTTCGCGTCCCAGGCCTTGTCCGCGAGCATCAGGTTGACGTCGTAGTCGAGGTTCCCGAAGTCCTGCGCCGTGCCGCTCGGGAGGCGCAGGTTCACGCCGTCGTTGATCGCCTCGTTGCCGCGATCCAGCGCGCTGTAGATATTGAACATCCCGGCATCGCCTTTGTACACGTTCTGGGCGGTGAAGCTGAACATGTGGTCGTGGAACCAGTGCGTGCTCATGGTCTCTTTCCAATCGCCCGGAACCTTGGTGATGCCGCCTGAGCCGTTGGGGCTTCCGGCCCTCGCATCCGTGGCGCTGGTGTTGATCGACCTCCACCCCGCCAGGACGATGGGATAGTGGTAGTCGTAGAACTGGCCGGGATAGAAGAACGCCCCGGTGAAACCATCGTTCTCAGCGCCATGGTGCCCGTTGTGCTCGTGGGTGCTCAAGGTATGGATTCCGAAGCCTCCGTTCTGTCTGATGTCGAATGGGAGCTTATTGCTATGGCGGAAAATGATGCCTTCGCCATAGCGGCCGACGAGCAGCTTGGGGGGCAAGGTTCCGTTGAAGGTCCACAGCGCCAGCGGCCCCTGGTCCGGCAGGTCCGGGTGGAAGCGCGGAGGGAAGGGAGTAGCGGCGTTGATGCCCGAATTGAGGCTCGACGGAACGCCTGGATCGTAGACCGTGTTGACCTTGGCCCCTTCAGTCGAAACGGGTACCGCGATCGCCGGGGGAAAGCGGGTGAACTCCTGGTGCGCCCAAATCGGCCCCGGGGGACGTCCCTCGATGGGGCCCGTGTCACCCGGGGTGACGCCTTCGAGCGCCGGATTCAACACCTGCTGGGTCTGGTTGGCCTGGGCCGTCGGCGCGGGAGTCAGGGTCGCGATCGCGTTCCGCGGCAGGACATCGAAGCGCGGCATCGGCTGCGTGAAGGCCTGAACGCCGAAGAGCGGGCTGCGCGGCAGGCCCGTCGGGATACTCGAGTCGGCATACGCGCTGCGGACGAACGGATTCAAGCCATGCTTCCAGAGCAGCAGTCCGCCAGTGGTGAATAACCCCCACTTGAACAGCTCGCGGCGCGTGATCTGCCCGTCGGCGAGCGCCTTGACGATCTCTTGGCGGTTCCTGCGGGCGTTCTCGGCTTCCTTGATCCGAAGTTTCGATGCTTTATTTGGAAGAAACATTAACTTCTCCTTTGATTGCCAGATAACGTGGGCGATGACGCCATAGCGCTCGTGCGGGCTGAGGAAACAAGAGAAGCACGCTCAACGGAAGCCACAGAAACTTCCGGACGCCGGACCTGTGCAGCGCTAGAAGGCGCGCACGGCACCTGACTTTGTTCTTCTGCTTCTCTCAGAGTGTGGGAGCTACTGCGAGAAGCACTCAGCACTTCTCGTGCCCGAGTCGAGCGGAAGGTAAGCTTTTGAAAAGCTTCGAGGGACTACAGCGCGAGAACGCGGATTGTTCTCAGAAATAAGAAAACAGGTCCGGAATTTTTCTCAATCCTGCAAAGGCGAATTGCTGACCCGGCGCTCGTCCAGCTTTCGGTAGAGCGAGGCGAGGCTGATTCCCAGGATGCGAGCGGCCTTGCGCTTGTCGAACTGGGTCTGACCCAGAACCGCCATGATGTGCTCACGCTCCGACTGCCGATTGAGCTCCCGTAGCGATTCGTTCCGTGGGACCGACTCGCCGACGACACAGCGGGGCAAGTCGCCGACGGTGAGGATCTCGCCATCGCTCAAGATCATGGCGCTCTCGATGACGTGCTCCAGCTCGCGCACGTTGCCCTTCCAGGGATACGCCACGAGCACGCGCAGAGCATCGCGATCGATACCGCGCACCTGGCGGCCGAGCTTCAGGCTGAACTCGCGCATGAAATGCTCCCCAAGCAGCGGGATGTCCTCACGATGCTCCCGAAGCGGCGGCAGCGCGATATGGACGACGTTCAGGCGATAGAAGAGATCACTGCGGAATCGCCCCGCCTCCACCTCCTTGGCGAGATCCCGGTTGGTGCTCGCGATGATGCGGATGTCGACCCGGACCGGCTTGGTGCTGCCGACCGCCCACACCTGTTTCTCCTCGATCACGCGCAGGAGCTTCACCTGCAGGTGCAGCGGCATCTCGCCGATTTCATCGAGAAAGACCGTGCCGTGCTCGGCCGCGATGAACAGTCCGCAACTTGCTTGCACCGCGCTGGTGAAAGCACCCTTCACGTGCCCGAAGAGCTGGCTTTCGAGAAGCGTTTCCGGGATGGCTCCGCAGTTGATGGGGACGAAGGCTTGTCCGCGCCGGGGACTGGCCGCGTGGATGGCGCGGGCCACGAGCTCCTTGCCGGTGCCGCTCTCGCCGGTGATGAGCACGTTGCTCACGGCCGGGCCGGTTCTGGCGACCTGAGTCCGCACTGCGAGCATGGCTGCACTTTCGCCGAGCAGACTCCCGTCAGGAGCGCTGCTCTCCACGGCCCGGCGAAACAACGCCGATTCCTGAAACGCGAAACAACGCCGATTCCTGAAACGCGGGCCGGTGCTCGAGTAAGCCCTGCACTCGGTGCCGGAGGTCGTCGAACTTGAGGGGCTTGATAACATAGTCGGAGGCGCCCTCGCGGAGGGCCTCCACCGCCGTTTCCACTGTGGCGAAGGCCGTGATCAGGACGACCGGCGTCCGCGGTTGGAGTGCGCGCGCCTTGCGAAGCAGGTCCACACCGCTCAATCCCGGCATGATGATGTCGCTGATGATGAGGTCGAAGCCCTGTTCCGCCATGATCGCCAAGGCCTCTTCACCGCTTCCGGCCGTGCGGACTTCGTGGCCGTCGGTCCGCAAACACCAAGCGAGCGTGTCCTGGATCGCGCGCTCGTCGTCAACAACCAAGATCGAGGTGTTCATACCAATTCCTCCGACACTAAGGGGAGTCGCTCCATCGGCAGAACCACCGTGACCATGGAGCCAACGCCCGGTTGACTTTCTACCAACAGATCGCCCCCGTGCTGCCTGACGATCTCGTGGCTCACGAATAGGCCCAGACCGAGATGCCTTTCGTTGTCCTTGGTGGAGTGAAATGGGTCGAAGAGCCGGCGCATTTCCTCGGCCGTCATCCCGCATCCGGTATCATCGAAAATCACGCGGATCGAGCCGCCGGCGCGGACGGCGCGGATGGTCAGATTGCCGCCGGAGTCCGCTGCGTTGAGGATGAGATTGAGAAAGACCTGGACGAGGTGGTCGGGAGCGACCCGCACCGCCGGCAGGGCCGGATCCACCGCACTGCCCATCTTCATGCGCCGGACCGCGGGATTGTGCCGGGCGAGATTCACCGCGGTGTCCACCAGATTCCCGACGCTCGCCTCGCGCAGCGTCGCCGGCGCGGGGCGGGTCAGCCGCGTGAGATCCTGCACGATCCGGCTGATCCGATCGACGTGGACTTCGATGTTTTCGAGGCCCTCGCGCATTGCGGGATCGGAGGCGCGCGCCATGAGAAACTGCGCGAGCGACGAGATGCAGGTGAGCGGGTTCCCCGCCTCGTGCGCGACTCCGGCGGCGAGCAGCCCCGCGGCGGCCAGCCGCTCCGAACGCACGATCTGTTCGTGCAGCCTTCGCAGCGACGTGACGTCCTTCACGACGGCGAGGACATCGCTCACCTCGCCAGCCGCGCCGCTCAAGAACGACGCGGAGATGTTCACGACGAGCCGCGCGCCCGTGGCCATCGTCAGCTCGGTCTCGTAGTTCTCCACCCGGCCGGCGCGGAGGAGCCGTGTGCGAAACGTCCGGAAGTCCCGAGAACCGCAGGCCCAGAGGGCACGGACCGGCCGGCCGATCAGCTCGCCATCGTCGTACCCGAACATGCGCTGCCCACCCTTGCTCACGAAGGTGATGCGGGCGAGCTGATCCACCGTCACGATCGCGTCCACCGAGCTCGCGATCAGGTTCTCGAGGTATTCCTTCGTGTTCCTCGTCTCTCGGAGAAGGCGCGCATTCTCCAAAGCGACGGCGGCATGGTGGGCAAAGGCGCGCAGGCGAACGACGTCCTGTTCCGTGAACGGACCGACTTCCTTGTTACCCACGAAGAGGACTCCCATCACGCGGCCGCGGTGCTGCAGCGGCACGCAGGCGAGATTGCGCACGCCGAGCGAGCGCGCCGAGGCCCGGTTGACCCGGGGGTCTTGAGCGGCGTCGTTGGCGACTTGGGGCGCGCCCGAGGTAAAGCTCAGGCCGGCAAGGCATTCCGCCATCTTCAGCCGCACCACCCTTCTCTGCTCGGGGGCGACCAGCCGGTGCATGACCATGTCATCGCCATCCGGAAAACCGGTGCCGCCGTACGACGCCCGCGTAAGGGAGACGGCGCCCTCAACGATCGCCGTCAACAGCGTGTCGCAGTCCGTAAGCTCCCCGAACCGGGCGGTCGTCTCGTAGAGGACTCGGGCCTCATACAGCTCGCCTTCGAGACGGATCTGGGTGCGGTAGCAGTTCCACGCAACGCTAACGAGCGTCAAGTAAAGGATAGCGCCCGCGATCCCGCCGAGGACCCAGACCACGACGACACCGTGATCGAGGACTGCGAACAGCGTCGCGGGCACTCGATAGAGCTCGATGACGCCGACGATCGGAGCGTTGGGCTGGTAGCGCACCGGCGTGTAGACCTCTTCAAAGCGGGGGAATCCGCGGAGAGTCGAGTGATGAGCTTCCGCTCCCGGATGGCTGATCTCCGCGATGATGTCGCCGCGCAAAGCCGCGGCGACCTTCGTGTTCTCGCCGAATTGGCGACCGATGAGCGAGGCGTCATCCGACCACAGCACCCATCCGTCGGTGTCGTACACCATGAAGCGCACCACCTGCTCGGACCGGGCGAACTCCCGGAGCCGCTCGGCACCGGCCGGCGGCGCGCCGGACGGCGCCGCAAAAAAGTCGGCGGGAACGCTCGAAGTGAACAATCGGGAGGCCAGATCGGCGATGAGGGCCCCGTCGTGCACGACGAGCTGGCGGCGGAGGACCGCGCTGGAGGCGACGCAGACGAGGACCGTGATCGCGAGAACGCAAAAAAAACTCAGCAGCGCAAATCGCTGGGACACCGAGAGCCGGCGGAGCGTCAGCGCCTGAAGTTTATTCAGCATCTACGCGCACATCATGATGACGAATCGGTCAAAGCGAATCCCTGCACGACGACGGCCGGTCAATTCCCCGATTGCCCTTCGGGGACTTTACCGACCCGGCTCCGCCTGGCAGAACTTCCGGTGATTCTCGGATGCGTTGAGAGCGAACGCGCTCAACGAGTATTCAGACTCGCGCATGGTGGTCTCCCTTCGTCCAACGGCAGGGCGAGCTCGCTCTGCCGAGTTGGCGCGGGAATTACACCCCACCTGTCGACCCTCCGGTGTAACGCCCGACGTTTCAAATTGTTCTTCTTAGGATCGCGACAATAGCACAAAAAAAACTCAGAATCTGCTTTGAACCAAACTGGCGCGCCGAACTGATCTTGCATCGCACCAAGTGATTAAAGTAGGGACTCCCTTACCTCGCGCTGCTTGGGGGCGCTCACTACTTTAATGAGCTACGGTTGCCCGGCACCGTCATCGCGCTCAGTTGTCCTTTGGCCGTTTGAGAATGGCGATCAGCCAAAGAGCACCACCATGCAGCCAAGTCCGATCAGCAGCGCTTGCCAAAGAGGCAATCCGAACCACCATGCTCCAAGGCCGGCCATAACGCATAGCTAACAGGATTTCCTCCTACGTACGAATAGGAGTTGGCTCCCGCAAGTAAACCAATCGGGTCCTCGGCGACGAAGCGCTTTAGGACAGGGTCGTAATATCTCGCTCTGTAGAAGTAGACCCCTGCCTGATCATTCTCTCGAGGGTACTCAATACGTTTCGACCTTGCTAATCGTAAGAGAAACTAGTTTCGAGTCGGCGAAAGTTAGTTCGATATCAGAGCTAACGTCTGCGAAGGGATGTCCTTTCACTTGCGGCCATAGCTTCGCCATTTTCTCTATTTGCTCCTGAGTCATTCGCCGCTCCTTTCGGTACACGTAAAGTACGTTATTGCTTCTTTCGGCTGTAGGCGCACCCAACATTTTCGTCAGGTCCCTTCGATCTAGTTCGAGTCTCAGGCCGCGCGGTGTTCTGACGTCTTTCGAAATGATTCCAGAAGCGGCGCAGCTTGGGCGTTCTACAAACTTGGCTTTTCGAGAGAAGATGCTAACTGAAGTAATTTCTTCCCATCCCCCAATTGCACCCGCCTCAAATACCACGATCGTTCCATCATCGTCGCGACTCGACACATAGCAGATCCGCTTAGGTGCCTGTTCTCGACGTGGAAGAATCACCGTGGAGCCGAGACGCCTTTGAACGTCGTTTAGTGTCTGCTTTCCGACAGTGACGCCCAAGACAGTTAGGTGCTGGTCCTCGAGAATCTCGCGATGCACCTTCCCCGCTGGAAATTCATAGGTACCGTTTTCTGTTACATAGGTTTCCGCGTTTGCACTCATGGCAACGCTTCCCAGCAAGAGAAACGTCAGCCGCGTCATCAGACTCACTAGCGTCGCTAAGGCGTAACGCAGAAGATTTCTCCCGTCGGAATTGCCTGGCGTGATGGCCGATCAATGACCGGGCAGCCGCTAGAGGAATCATTCGGCCGGCTGGCGTTAGGCCCGTGAATTAGGAAGGAATTTGGATCGCGCGGTGTATTGAATACGTCGTTGTCCGGAAGCGGGGTGAGAGGTAATGAATAGGGGCCCGTGCCACGGCTTCCCGTCGGCGCACCAACTCTCCAGCAACCTTGAGGAATGGGTCCCACATCCACAACGTCCTGCATATTCGGGTTGTCTCGACCGGCGCCAGCACCAGAGTAACCGCTGGTGTCAACATAGGGCGGCCACCCCGTCGTGTAGTCATAGCAGACAAGGCGGCCGGTGGATTGCCTATACAAGCAAATGAGACCCGTCGGATCAGTGAATAACACCGGGTTATTGTTTACAAATTTGTAGAAGTTCGGACCCGCCCTTGTACCAATGGGGTCCTCGCTGATGAACCGCTTCAGCACCGGATCGTAATACCTTGCCCGAGAAGTAGAGTCCCGTCTGATCGTTCTCCCTCGCCGTGTACTGGATCGGGTTGCCTTCATCATCGCCCAGCACCTGCGCTTCACCGTATGGGCTGTAGGCGTAGAACGCCTGGATCGACTGATCGTCCTTCGCAAGCGCAAAGGCCGATCCCAGCGCATCGCTCAGGTAGGTCCGGGCACCGGCCTGCGTGTATCTCGCCACCACGTCATCGATGGCAAGAGTGGTGGTGCGGGTGCCAGGATCGGTGACCGTCTTCAGTTGCCCCTGCGGCGTGTAAGCGAAGGTGGTGATGTTCTGCAGCGGATCGGTCGCGGTCAACAGTTCACGGTCTTCGATGTTCTTCGACCCAGCGCATTTGTCCCCTCTCCCTACATCAATGCAGCCGGCGCTGCCAGGATCTTTGCCGCCATGAATAAAGAACCCGGATCTGCCAAATGTCTCTGTCCCGGCGTCAGGATGGGCGGGTACCCGATATTCGCCCCAGTCCCTTGGATCGAGGTATCGACGGAAAAATCCTGCGGGACTGATCTCGCTCGGATTGACCGTGTAGCGTCCCTCAGGGATTGGGCCTTGATTTGGGATGCTAGGATCGGTTACGCCCGGCACGCCGGAAGTTGCAGGGTAGTTTCCGACCACATTGCCATTCGAATCGTAGTGCGTGAGAACACCGCCCTTGTAGACTAATGTGTCGAGCCCTAACGGATCTACCCCTGTTATCGGATTGCCTCTCGCATAGCGGTAGTAGTTCGTACCCCCCAATCATACCGATGGGGTCTTCGCTGAGGAAGCGCTTCAGGACCGGGTCGTAGTATCGGGCGCGGTAGAAGTACAGTCCCGTCCGATCATTCTCTCTCGCGGTGTACTGAATTGAATTTGCCTTCGTCATCGCCCAAGGTCGTGACCTCGCCATACAGACTGTACGGCGTAGTTAGTATTTACCAGTTCCCGCCAACAGACTGCTACGGAGTTCTGCTAAATTTTCTTCACTGAGATCATTTTTCAGGACATCGCAATCGATGACGATTCGTCGGTACATCTTCGATGACTTCCACGAATCATAGTCGGGTTTTCCAGATAGGAGTTTTGCAGGAAAGTGCTGAATACCTTCCTCCAAATCCTCATATATTGACTGAGCGAGGTCTGAATTGCGCAACTCTTTCGGCCATCGCTCATAGAACTCTTCGATAGATATCGTTCCGTTAGCAGCCCGATCGCATATCTCGACCATATGCGATTTCCACCTCTGAAAATCATTCATCTCATCGCTTCCACGGCCAGTGTCTGACCACCCCAGGGATATCGATATGGGGGCGGTTTACCATCTCTCCTCCAGACTTGAATTTATGCCAGTCAGCTCTAATGACATTCTCGCCATATCGGTCCACTCCGACACCACCACCACCGGCCCTTGGATAGCGGCGGACCCAAGCACTCAATCCCGCTTCGCTCGCTGCCGCTCCACCAAGTGCAATCCCTCCGACAATGTTTCCGGCGACAGTGGAACCGCAATACAAGGCAGAACTCCTATTAATATTGCCGTCGATGCCCGCGAGATTGCGAATATCTTGCAAGTCCCCTAAGCCTAGAGTAACGGCAGCGTATGCCCCATCGCCAAATCCGGTCACAGCGTCAACGATGTCTTGATCGATGGGGTCACCCCATGCCCAAAGTCCTAGCGGGTCGTACCTGGAGATCGGATCTCCATCGACGTAGGCATGCATGTTGAGGCCACCATTCAATCCAATCGGATCCTCGGCGATGAACCGCTTGAGCACCGGATCGTAATACCTCGACCGGTAGAAGTAGAGCCCGCTGTTGTCGTTCTCTCTGGCGATGTACTGGATCGGGTTGCCTTCATCGTCGCCCAGCACCTGCGCTTCGCCGTACGGGCTGTAGGCGTAGAACGCCTGGATTGATTGATCATCTTTGGCAAGGGCAAAGGCCGATCCCAGCGCATCGCTCAGGTGGGTCCTCGCCCCCGCCTGCGTGTATCTCGCCACCACGTCATCGATCGCGAGCGTCGTGAGGATCGACGCACTGATCGCACCCCCTGTCACTTCGCCTATCGTCGTAGCCGAAGCTCTGCCGGATGCCATCGGGCAGGGTCTTCCCAGTCAGGCGGCTCGCGTTGTCCCAAGCGTAGGTGGTCGTCTGCCCGCGGTAGAGGATCGTCAGCGGGCGGCTCGCCTCGTCGTAGGTGTAGCTGGTCGGGTCGGACCCGTCCACCGTCCTCAAGACCACCCGGTCGAGCGCGTCATGGGCGTACTCCACCGTGTGCCGGCCGGCGGTGTTGTCGCTCGTATAGATATCAGCGGCGCAAACAAGACTCTAATCAGGCCCTCTGTTGTGCTCTTCGCGGCGACAGGGCACATACCCACATGAATTACCGGCCAGGTTCTCTACGCCCGCGCTCACTTTTCCTGCTCTCCCTTGGCAACTGTTGCAGGCTTAACCTTCTTATGCATACGATATGCGACCCAAACGCCACCGATAATTCCGATTAACCCACTCACCGCCGCTCCGCGAATCTCTCCGCTAAACATTCCCGCAAATCCAGCCATTCCGGTCAAGCCAACAAGCGCAAAGCCGCACATCGCAATCCGCGTAAGGAAAGGAACTCGAACCAAATGAGAACTGCTATTTTCAAAGTCGGCGGACAATCTGTGAATTAAAGTCAGTATGAAGAAGGCAAGAGAAAACCCTTGCCAAAAAAAAACCATCAGAATAGTCACACCATCATCATTCACGTACATGCCTCACTGAACTAGATTAGCAAAACCAAACCCGCCAAGGCCCGTGGATACGACAGAGTTTCCTGCCAACGAAGTAGCCCCAGTAAGTCCTGCTGCCCATAATGCCGCATTAGCGACTGCATACGGGCCATAAGCAGGTCCAGCGGCAGCCCCGGCAACCAGGCCAACAAATCCCTGGAACCCGGCTTGTCTCCAGTCAATGCAGCTCCATTGTGTTCCGGAAGCGCGTTGTCCCGCTACATTGCCTGCAAAACCGGCAAGTCCTCCTATCAGAGCGCCGGAAGCGTAAGCCGTTAAGCCAGCACCGATTGCGAGGCCACCGACAGCACCAAAGCCCACACCAATAGCTGCACTAAGTGCAATTTGGTCAGCATTTTGCCAAGACCATCCTATGGTGTTTCCAGATGAAATAGCTCCCGAAATTCCCCCTACAACAGCACCGACTATGACGCCAACTACTAACGGGTTCCTACCAGTCGGATCCGCATAGCTAACAGGATTTCCTCCTACGTACGAATAGGAGTTGGCTCCCGCAAGTAAACCAATCGGATCCTCTTGGATGAACCGCTTGAGCACCGGATCGTAATATCGGGCGCGGTAGAAATAGAGCCCGGTCTGGTCGTTCTCCCTGGCAGTGTATTGGATCGGGTTGCCTTCATCGTCGCCCAAGGTAGTGGCTTCGCCGTAGGGCGTGTAGGCGTAGAACGCCTGGATCGACTGATCGTCCTTCGCCAGGGCCAGCACCGATCCGAGCGCATCGGTGAGGTAGGTTCTGGCACCCGCCTGCGTATATCTCGCTACGACATCGTCAATAGCTAGGGTGGTGAGGATGGTCGTGCTGATCGTGCCGCCGGTCACTTCGCCTATCGCCTGTAGCCCGTCATAGACGTAACCGATGGTCTGCCCGTTCACCGTCTTTGCCGCTCTTCTACCCAATGCATCGTATTGGAACGTGGCCGTGATTCCCGGTGCATTGATGGCGGTGAGCCGGTTCCGGCTGTCCCAGGTGTAGGTGGTGACGCTACTCGGGTTCGCCGCGTCGGTCTTGGTCGCAAGGTTGCCGTTGTCGTCGTAGGCAAGATTGAAGGTCTGTCCGGTCGCCGTGAGCGTGAGGCTTGTCATGCGGTTGGCTGTATCGTAGGTCGCAGCGATCGTTGTCTCCTGCGCGCTCGATGCGTCGCTTGCCTTGGTGAGCCGCTGGCCCTTGGCGTCGTAGGTATAGGCGATCGTCTCGATCACGCTGGTGTCGGGCTTTAGGTACTGGATCTGGATGATCCGGTTGGCATCATCGTAGCTGAAGCTCTGCACGATGCCATCAGGCAGGGTCTTTCCGCTCAGGCGGCTCGCATTGTCCCAGACGTAGGTGGTCGTCTGGTTGCGGTAATTGATGGTGATCGGGCGGCTCGCCTTGTCGTAGGTGTAGCTCGTCGCATCGCCACCGTCGACTGTACGACTCACCACCCGATTTAGATTGTCATAGACGTAGCCGATCTCATGGCGGCCCGCCGCATTATCGGTCGCGACCCTGATGACCCGGTTGACCGTGTCGTAGGTGAAGGCGATCGAGTTGTCCGATTCCCGCAGCTCGGTGAGCCGCCCCACTGCATCGTAGCTGCGCGTCTGCGTGGCGCCATCCGGATAGTTGATCTGCACCGGCCGGTTCTGCGAATCATAGCTGATGCCCGTCACCTGCCCCTTGCGGTCGGTCAACTGCGAGAGATTGCCCGCGCCGTCGTACTGGTACAAGGTGCTCCTCAGCTTCGCATCGGTGCGCTGCGTGATGCGGTTGAGGTTGTCGTACTGGTAGGACTCGATGGGGGTCTCAAGCGGATTCACCACCGAGGCGAGGTTGCGCCTTGCGTCGTAGTTGAGCTGCGTTACGCCCAGGCCTGCATCGGTGATGGTCGTGAGCTGGTCGACCTCGTTATAAGCGCTCTGCGTGCGGAAGCCCAACGGATCGGTGGTCGTGGTAATCCGTCCAACCGTGTCGGGCGTGAGCTGAGTCTGATTGCCCAGCGGATCGGTCAACGCGACCATGTCCCCCGCGGCGTTGTAGATAAAGCTCGTAGTCTTGCCGATGGGGTTGGTGACCGAGGCCACTTGCCCCTGTGGCGTGTACGCGTAAGTAGTGACGTTCCCGAGCGGATCGGTGCTGGTGGTGAGATTCCCGGTGCTCAGGTCATAGACAAACGTCTGCGTCACCTGGGTCCCGCCCTCCAGAGTGCGCGTGACGCTCGTCACCTTGTTCCACTTGGGGTCGTAGGTGTAGCCGGTGATGTGGCCCAGCGCATCGGTCTCCTGGGTCTTGTTGCCGTTGGCGTCGTACTGGTATTGGGTGGTGCGACCCAGGGCATCGGTGATCGAGGTGACCCGGTTCGTTCCATCGCGCACGTACTGGGTGAGCTGCCCTTGCGCATCGGCCACCTGCGTGCCCAGGCCGTTGCCGTTGAAGCGCTGCGTGGTGCTCTGGCCGTTCGCGTCGGTGTAGGTGGCCGCGGTGATGCTGCCTCCGGAAATCCTCCAGCCCGCCTGGAAGTTGTCCCAGGAATCGACGCTGGGGCAATTGACCGTGCATTTCACGCTTGGGTTCGAGACGTGCGTCACGCACGCGCCGACCACGCTGTAGCTGAACTTGCTCTCCGAGCCGTCTTCCAGGGTTTCCCTCAGGACCCTTCGCCCCGGGCCGTAGAAGAGCGTCTGCAGCGCCGTCTGTCCCGGACGTTGAATGGTCTTGAGCCTCAGGCCTCCGGGGATGCTCGGGCAGACAGTCCCCGGAAATTCCAAGTCATTGGCATACGTGTAACTCGTCACCCCATTGTCGGGCGCGGTCACAGAGGCAATCTGGTTCTGCGCGTTGTAGCTGTAGGCGATCGTGCGCCCGAGTGGATCGTTCACTGCGCTCACGAAACCGTTCGGGCCGTAGTTGAATTGGAGGGTGCGCTGTCCGCCTTGCACCGAAAGAATCTTGCCGCTCGAGTTGCGCGAGATCGTGAGACTGTTTCCGTTGGTGTCCCTCCGCTCGACCAGCAACTGCAGACCCACACCGCCGAACGGGCCGAAACGCCACACTCGGCCGTCCTTGAACCGGAGCTCCCAGCCACTGCTCAGACTGCTCAACCGCGCCCCGTAGAAGCGCGTGTCAATCGCGACGGCGAACCCGCCCGTGCCGTCGGGCGTAAAGTCGATGCGGCTATTGCCCGCGAGCACGATGCGTACAAGGCCGGTGCTCAGAGGAAACAGCACCACGTCGTAGCTCAACGCCCAGCCGAAACCCAGGCTCAACGCCGTGCCGGTTATGCTATTGAGTGCGTCAAACGGGTTGTAGGTGCGATCCACGCTCATGGGCACCAGGCCCGCGATCCTCAGATCGGTAGCGCCGAGCAGCTCCTGTCCCGTCGCCAGGGTGACCGGCGCTCCCGCGGTCCCACTGGGGCAATTGTTGCTGCTGCTGGGACAGGGCGGATTGGGGGCGGAGTCCTGGTTCGCCTGAATGCATCCCAGCCCGCAGTGGCCGCAGAAGCGCGGAATCCCGGAGCCGGGATCGGGGACGACGACCTTGCCGTCAGCGGAGACCGCGCCCTGGCCGGCAATCTTCCATTCGCCGGTCCCACCCATGGGGCTGCCGTCGTAGAACCAGATGTTGGTGCGCTCGCCCGGCTGCAGGCCGACATCGTTCGGGAACGTCACCGGGATCGGCGCGCTCGGAAGACCTCCCATCGGCGTGCCGAAGTAGAGCTGGAACACGCTCTTCGTCGGGATCGGCGGCGGGCTCACGCCCAGCTTGTCCGGGTCGTGGCGCTCAACCGCGATGCGCGTCTTCACCACGCCGTCCCAGCCGGTGATGGTGACCCCCGCGGGCAACTTCACCTCCAAGCCCGGGAAGCGCGTATCGGTGATGATCTGGTCTTGCGCGGCGTTGGCGATCGGGGTGAATTTGTCCGCGCTTGGGGGCGGATTGATGGTCCAGTCGGGAAGAATGTTTACCTGGTTCGCCGCAAGCGTCACCGTATAAGGCCAGATCGGGTAGAGCGGGTTGGCAGGCGTCGCGTCGAATCTGAGCGTCACGGGCCCAGCGGGCAAGTTGAGCAGCAAAAAGTTGCCTGCCGTGTCGGTGGTGGTCGTAGGCTGCGTCGTCGGGTCGATGTCGGCCCTGACGATGACGCCGGCGATGCCCTGGTTGTCGGGGGTGACGAAGCGTCCCTTCACGCCGGTGACGCCGGTGGCCGCCTGCACGAGGAGATTGACGCTCGCGGTCCTGAAGAAGGGCTGCCCGCCTTCCTTGGCGTCGGCGCGGATCGTCACCGGGTAATTGCCCGGCGTCGCCGTCGCGGTGGCCCCGAAGGTCACCGTGCCGGTCTGGAACGCCGAGAGCGTCGCCGCGGGCGCAAAGCTCGCCGAAACTCCGGAGGGCAAGCCGAGCGCGGAAAGCGTGACCAGGCCCACGTAGGGGTTCGCTCCGGTCGAGGAGAGCTGTACCTGCACCGCGCCCGACGCACCCTGGGGAACGGTGACCGCCGCCGGGCTCAGGACGAGCTGATAATCCTGCTCGCGCGTCACGGTGAAGGGCGGGCTCTGCGCCGTGCCCCTGGAATTGGTCAGCGTGATGGGGCCGGAGTCGGCGAGCGCCGGCACCCGCACCGTGATCACCGTCGGCGTCGCGCTGAGTACTGTCGCAGAGACGGTCGTGTTGTTGATGCCGCGGAACGCGACTTGATTGTTCGCGGGCACCGGATCGAAACCTGCGCCCACGAGGGTGACGAGGGACTCGACCGCGCCGGTCGCGGGCGTGACGCTGTCGATCCGAAACGCCGGCTGGATGGTGAAGGTGATGGAACCCGGCAGCCGTTCGAAGGCGGCGGCCGTCACCGTCACGTCTCCTGCCGCGCTGGCGGTGAGCGTGAAGCTTGTGCTGGTTCCGTTCGCCGGAATCTGCACCGCGGGCGGGAAGCTCGCGCTGCCCGTACCGTTTTGCGTGAGCGTCGCCGTGAGCCCGCCGGCAGGGGCCGGGTCGCTCGAAGTCACCGTCACCGTCGTGCTGTTTCCGACGACGAGCGTGGTCGTGGGGGAGGTGAGGACGAGTGCCACCGGTTGCTTCACGGTGAGCACGGTGCTCGTCGAAATCGTAACGTTCTGGCCGGTTGCGCTCGCGACAAAGCCAAAGCTCGCCTCGATCGTCGCCGTTCCCGCCGCGAGCGCGCTCGCCAGGCCCGAACCGTTGATCGAAGCGACCACGACGTTGTCGGAACGCGACGACCAGAGGACGCTAGTCGTGAAGTCCCGCGTCGTGCCGTCGGTCATCGTGCCGGTGGCGGTGAACCGCACCGACTCGCCGACGTAGGCCGAGGCCGGCGCGGGCGAGAGCGTGAGCGCGGCCAGCTCCTCAGGGGTAATGGTGACCACCGCGCTCGCGGCCCCGCCGTTCAAGCTCGCGCTGATTGTCGCCTGGCCCGGGCTGTTGGCGGCGACCGGGAAGTCCGCGAAGAGCGCCCCGGCCGGGATGTTCACCGTCGCCGGCACCGAGGCAAAGCTCGGATTTCTGGAGGCAAGCGTTACCGCGGTGGCTACGTTCGGCGCGCGCGAGACGCTGACCCGCAGCACGCCCGGCGTCCCCTTCGGCAGCGTCAGCGTCGCCGGCGTGATGGCGGTCACCACCGGCAGCGGGGCCGCGACCTCGATCGCGGCGCTGGCCCTGGTGCTGTTGACCGAAGCCGTGACCTGAGCGGCGCCCGCGGCAAGCGCGGTCACGGTGATAGTGGCGGCGCTCGCCCCCGCGGGTACGGTGACGGTGGCGGGCACCTGGACGATCCCCGGCGCGCTGCTCGCGAGCGCGATCGCGGTGTCGGTCGCCTGCGCGGCATTGATCGTGACGGTGAGAGCGCCCACCGCGCCTTGCTGCAGCGGCAGTGGGCTCGGCACGAGCGAGACGATCGCAACCGCCTGCGGCGCGATCTGCACCCCCGCCGTTTTCTGGACGTCATTGAAGGCCGCCGTGATGATCGCGCCGCCGGTTGCGAGCGCGGTCGCGGTGAAGCTGGCGCTCGTCTGCCCTTGAGCGATGGTCACGGAGGCGGGGAGCTGGAGCCCCGCGGGGTTGTTCGTGGAGAGCGCGATCTCGGTGTTGGTGAGCTGCGCGGCGTTGATCCGCACCGTGAAGCTGCTGGTCGCACCGACCGTCATCGCGTAGGCCGGCGGCTCGACCGCCACCAACTGGGCGGGCGGCGGAACCACGTTCACTGCGGCGGATGCGCTCGAACCGTTGAGCGTTGCGGCGATTCCCGCCTGTCCGAGCGCGAGGCTCGCCACCGGCACGACGATGGAGGTCTGCGCGGCCGGCACCGTGACGCTCGCCGGCACAGAGACGAGCCCCGCGGGCGAGGCGGCGAGCGCGACCACCGTGTCAGTGGCTTGCGCCGAGGAGAGTGTGAGTATCAGGCTCGTATTTGCCCCCAGCGCGATTTTCTCCAGCACCGGCACCAGGGACACAACGGAGGCGGGGGCCGCAGTAACGGTAACCTGGCTCGAAACCGAGGAGCCATTCAAGCTTGCGGTCACCTGCGCCGTGCCGGGCGAGACCGCGGCGACGGGAACCGGGGCGCTCACCGCCCCCGCGGGAACCGTGACGCTCGCATCGACAAAGGCCACGCCCGAGTTGCCGCTCGCGAGCGCGACCGCGGTGGCGGCGGCTTGCGCCGCCGAGATCTTGACCGTCAGCGTGCCGCTCGCGCCCTGCGTGAGGGAGAGCGCCGCGGGGGCGAGGCTCGTCACGGTGGGGGGCGCCGGCGTCACGTTCACCGTGGCGCTCGCCGAACCGCCGTTCGCCGAGGCGGTGACGATGGCGCTGCCCACGGCAAGCGCCGTCACGGGGATCGGAACGCTCGTCTGGCCCGCGGCGAAGCCGACGCTCGCCGGCGCCGTCGCGACCGCGGTGTTCGCGCTCGTCACACTCAGGGTGCCGGCAGCGGGGGGCGCCGGCGACAGCGTCGCCGTCAGCGTCCCGCTTGCGCCCGCCGTGATCGCCAGCGGATCGGGGGCGAGCGAGGTGGGTTTGGGGTTGAGGGTGAGGACGAGCTGCGGCGGGTTGCCGGAAGTCGTTTCGCGCGACTGCATCCAGATGAATCGGGAGGAATTCACCGGATTGTGCAGCGCGAAGCTGATGATATTGCGGCCGGCCGCTTTTTCGGCAATCAAGTAACTGCTGACGTCCAGTTCGTAATAAATGAAGCTATTGCCCGTCACCGTCGTGCTGGCGAGCGCGCCGCCCCGGGCCGGTTTGTTGTTCCAGGTGATCGCCGTCTCCGCCCAGGAGGTGTCAGACACCGCGTAGACCGACATCCCGATGCTGCCGCTCGCGAGCGACGCGCTGATTCGAAGTTTCGCGCTCGCCACGCTGCCGGTGCCGCCCGCGCCGCTCGTGTCGAACTTGAGGTAGGAGTCGTAACTGCTGGTGCCGTTGTTGCTGGTCTGGGCAAACAGTCCGGTGGAGGTCCCGAAATTGACGTTGGCCCAGGAACCGCCCTCAACGTAGGCGTCCGCGATGGGGTTAAGCGTGGTCGTGGCCGCGGCCGAAGGCGCCGATTGCAGGGCCATCGGCAAGCACGCGACGAACGCCAGCAAGGGCCTCAAAAATGTGCCGCGCGCCACCCCGATCCGTTGCGTGAAGACCCCGATGCTCATGTCCGCTCCGCCTTCCGAAATTTCAAAATTCCTCTTTACTCAAGCCGCGTCGCCCTCAACACCTCCCATGCCCGCGCGACGCGCAGCTGATCCTCGACCGCCAATCGATCCACCCGGACTTCCTTGCCGGATTTCGTGACGAGACTCAGCGTGGACCGCTCGCCCTGGGCCGCCGCCACCTGCACGCGCTCGACCGGCTCGCTGTCTATGAGCGGCATGAGGCTAGCGATCTGCCCTGTCAGAGTCATGGTTGCCCAGGCTTGAACCACGCTCACTTCTCCGACTGGGAAATTGACGTCGGCGCTTGCCGTGGACGACGCGAAGGTACCCGTATGGCTCGCAGCGGGAATGGATGTCTTTGTCACGTTGCCAGTCTGCGGTATCACTCTTACCGTGATGGCGGTGGGCGCTCCTACCGGTGTGTTGGTAGCGCTCACCATAACCGCTACCAGATTACTCGTGCTTGGTGGAAGCGAAATGTCCGCCGTGGCGTAAGAGCCGCCCGGCACCGCAGGAGCCGCAAACCCACCGACCGAACCGATACGGAGCGTTGGCAGGCCGACGAGGGACGGCGTGCCCGCCGTCGTGACCGGCCCGGGCGTATTCGTCTGGCTCGCCAGTGGGTTCGCAGTCCCGGTAAAACCGGTAATGAAGGGAAACCCGAGGTTGAACGCTTCCAGGCGTATTTTTCCGGGGCCGCCAACGTTGCCGCTGCATATTCCGCTGTTAATTCCGATAGCTTGCAAGCTGCCTGCGCCGGAGACCTCAGGAGCGACCAATCGAATCGCCCCACCGCTCCCGCCGCTCGTACAATTGCCGCCACTGTTCGGGTTACCGCCTGCTCCTCCATTTGCCGTGATGGATCCGGTCACACTGATCTTGGACGACGAGGCGATGACAATGGCGCCACCCCCCCCTCCTCCCGAACCGCCAACACCGCTGGAGAGGTTGATAAAATTCCCGAAACCACCGGAGCCGCCGAAGAGAGGAAGCAGCGAAACAAAGGTGTTTGCTGCACCATAAGTCGCTTGAGTCGCTACTATGCCGAAACTGGTGTCGGTGAGGTTGCCGCCGCCCGGTCCCTGACCCGCGTTGCTGCCCAAAAACGTCCCGCCAAGGTTTACGTTAACTCCGTTAACGTTTCCGTTACCTCCGTTGAAGCCACCGGGTCCGCCGAAACCACCCGGGTTGACGACTTGGCCCGTATTTGATCCATCAAGCCCGTTGTCGCCGTTCACGCTGATCGTTCCCATGATCGTCACGTCGCCAGCGGCGAGTAGGGTCACCGGGGTATTGGCCGCGTTTCTCGTGTACCGCACCGTCACGCCGGACGGAATGGTGACGGTCGTGTAGTTGTAAACACCGCTCGGCGGCAGCGCTTGCGTGACGGTACACGGCGTCGGCGCGCAAGTCGGCGCGTACGCGCCGTCCGCGCCCGTGCTCCCGCTGCTGAATGTCTGGCCCGATGCAGTACCGGACCCCATCGTCCAACAGACGATAGCCAGAATTCCAATCCACTCATGTATCCGCTGGGTCTTCATGGGCCACTCCTTTCAGTTTTCCAACTCATTGCCACGCACTTCGTTCACTGATCGCAAAACCTTTCGTTCCTTATCCCACGCCGCCATCACGGCACCGAGACGCTTACCGGCTGAGTTACGCTCATGCTGTCCCCAGACGGCGCAGGGGGCGCAATTTGAGTCGGTGGCGGCACGAACACGCTGACCGGAGCGCTGACGCTCATGCTGTCCCCCGACGGGGCAGGCAGCGCAAGTTGAGTCGGCGGCGGCAGGAATACGCTGACCGGAGCGCTGACGCTCATGCTGTCCCCCGACGGCGCAGGCGGCGCAATTTGAGTTGGCGGCGGCAGGAATACGCTGACCGGGACGCTGACGCTCATGCTGTCCCCCGACGGCGCAGGCGGCGCAATTTGAGTCGGCGGTGGCACGAACACGCTGACCGGAGCGCTGACGCTCATGCCGTCTCCCGTAGCCTCAATTCCGACTGTCACGGTGATGGAGCCGCTATTAGTGGTGCCGGCGGCATTGGTCACGGAAAAGCTATAGGAACCCGCGGGCACCGAAGCCGAAACGGAAATATTGACCGGCAACGATCGATCGGCGGCGCCCGGCAAGATCGCGGCAGTGATCCCTGCCTGGGTGAAGGTCACCGAAGTCGCAAAGGCCAGGTTCGATCCGGAGATTTCCATCCGGGTTACGAAGCCCCGCGCCACCGTGTTGGGAGACACCGCGGTGATGACCGGGGGAACAATGACCGTGAACGCCCGCGCGCTGGTGGCGCTGCCGTTCGCGTTCGTCACCGTGATGGGGCCCGTCACCGCGCCCGCGGGGACATTGGTCACCAGTGAAGTAGCGCTCGCCGACGCAACGGCGGCCGTCGTTCCCGCAAAGCTCACCGCGTTCTGCGCCGGATCCTGGATGAACCCCGAGCCGAAAACGGTTACGGTGTCGCCGACCTTGCCGTGGTCCGGGAAAAAGGAAATGACCGAAACCTGCGACGAAGAGCTGCGCGTCACCGACAGCAGGTTGCCGGCGGCGTCGTAGGTGTAGCGCGTGGTAGTGCTGGCGGGATCGATCTCGGCGATGAGCCGCCCGAGCTCGTCATAGACGTACTGGACGGTGGCGGCTTGCGCGCCATCTATCATGGAGATGCAGAGCGACGCGACCAAAATGGCGCGCGCCAACGCCCACAAACGACCGTGGAAATTGAGCCGCCCGATCCCGGTGCGGAAAGGCACCCCCTGGTTCCCCTTTTGCGGCTACCGCACGCCGGTGTTTATATTTCCGGTCAAACCTTGCGGTTTCTTGCTGTATTGTTGTCTTGTTGTTACTTACTGTTCTTGAGTGTGGGCTCCGCCCTCAAGCTATCCGGCGTATAAGCATTTGCTAATACGACGAGCTTCGCGAGTACTCGCAGAGTACAGTAAAAGCAATTGTTTCGATACGCTGTCGAAATTACAGGGGGTCTTGAGTTCAACCGTGCGCACTCAAAACCTCATTCAATCTCTCGCAAGTTTGCCTAACACGTTGGAGGCCATTGCATTGTCTCGATCCGTTTCAACGGCCGATTTGCCGCTGCGCTCGCTCTTTTTAATTACGGCACTGTTGATTGCGGAAAAAACTTTCGCTGCAGTCCCAAGCGAAAACGCCGCGGCCTGGCCGCGCTGGCTCGTATCTGGATCTTCGCCTGTCGGGTTTTCCTTACACAGGCTCGCGGGTTTACCCGGTGCATCGGTGTTCGCCGCCGTCGGCGATTCCGACGCGACGCAATCGCTCCTCGCCTGGACCGAGCAAACGCTGCGCTTGATTCAGAAGTATCAGCAGAATCCGCAGCGCGCTGCGCGCGCGCTCGCTCTGGTGCACGCGGCCGCGCACGATGCCTTCGTGCTCGCGACTCGCGAAGCTGGGAGCGCCACGGCCGGATTGGCAGCGGCTCACCGCGCGGTCAGCCTGACCCTCGCCTATCTCTATCCCTACGAATCGATCGGCTGGATCGAAGGCAAGGGGCTTGCGCTCGCGTATGGGTGGGCGGGCCGGAAAGAGATCGGACCGGCGCAGCTCGAGCGCGAGCTTCAAATAGGAGAGCAGGTCGCAGGCGACGCGATCCGCCGCGCGCTCACCGACGGCTCCGACCGTCGCACTGCGGCGCCGCCGCCGCTCAGCCCCGACCCCGGGCGCTGGCGCGCGACCCCGCCGTTGAACATCCATATTCCGCAGGAGCCCCTCGCCGGCGAATGGCGTCCGTGGGTGCGGGAAAGCGGCGATATTCAGCCTCCGCCTCCAGCTGTATACGATTCCCCAAAGTTCTGGACGGAAGCCGAGGAGGTTTACCGCGTCTGGAAAAACCTAGTGCCGAAACAAAAGGCGATCGCCGACGATTGGAACCTGCAGGCCGGATCGGTCACCCCGCCCGGGGTTTGGAATCGGCGCGCGATCGAGTTGATCCGCTCAGAAAAGCTTGATCCGGCGGCGGCCGCGCGCGTTCTTGCCACGCTCAACGTCGCGATGAACGATGCGGCCATCGCCTGCTGGCGGGCAAAATACCATTGGTGGAGAGTTCGCCCCGTCACCGTCATTCGGGAGCGCTTCGATGCGAATTTCCTTCCCCACCTGATTACGCCGCCCCATCCCTCCTATGTATCGGGTCACGCCTCGGTGTCGGGAGCGGCGGAGGCCGCACTGACGGTGTTTTTCCCGGAGAGCCGATCCCAGCTGCACGCGTATGCCGAAGAAGCCGCCCTGTCGCGCCTTTGGGGCGGCATCCACTATCGCAGCGACAACGACGAGGGTCTGCGCCTGGGCCGCAGAATCGGCGACCGGGTGGCGAGGCAGGCGTTCGGCGCGCCGGAGTCGCTTCAGCGCGCCGCCGGCAAGAATCCGTAGGCGGCTTCCCCGACAACCGATTCGCAGCGCGGACGCACCGCGATGACCAGGGCGGCGGCGACCCGCGGCAGATCGGACGAGGGGAGCGCGGTTTCCTTGCGCGCGATCAACCGGCCGTCCGCCATTGAATAGGCTTCGACTTCGTAGCGCGTCGCCCCGGTCGCGCGCAGCCATTCCGCTTTGGGCGCGCTCTCGGCCGACAACGAAAGCCCGCGGACCGCGGAACATTGGGGCGCCATGTCGATGAAGAACCACGCGGAGTGGGGCGCGATGCTGGTCGACTCGGGACAGTCCGCGGTAACGAGCAGCTTCACCGCCGCCCGCCGATCGGTGAGCGGCCGCGGAGGAACGAAGCGGGTGTCGCCGACCCGGGTATCGATGCGCTCGACCACTTGGCCTTCCGGAACCCGGCTTTCTATCTGCACGCGATAGACCTTCACGCCGGACAACCCGCTCCATCTGATGTCGGGCCGTGCGCCGTGAATGGTCGAATTTTTAACCGGATCGAGAATCTCGACCGGTGCGCATTCCGCGTGCACATGCGCCAGAGAGCACGCCGCCGCGAGCGCTGCGATGAAGCGCGGCCAATCCATCGCCGCTTCGAACCCTAAGGGGTAATAGTCGTTCTAAAAGGCGTGAGGCCGTTGTAGGCGATCGTGCGGCCCGCTGCCCCTTGAAGGTTGAGCGAGGCCACGCTGATCTCGGCGGTTGCCACCGCCTTGATGGATTTGAAGGTGAGCACGAGCATTTCAGCGTCGGAGGCGGAAGCGGGGCTCTGGTTCGAAACGCCGACGAAAATCGAGCCGTCCGAGTTGACGCGGTAGCCGAAACTTCCCGTCTTTTCTGCGCTGAAATAGCGACCGGGCCGAACCGACACGGATTCGAGCACAGCCGGGTCGAAACGCAGTTGCATCGGCGCCGCGCGGATCTGCTCGCCCGAGGTCACGCGCAAGGACACGTTGAAGCTCGCACCCGCCCTCGCGCTCGCCGGTCCCTCCCACCTGAGTTGCGCAGGCCCAGTCTTGCCCGGGATCGAGTTGTCGGACAGGGAGGCCCGGGGGGCAGGTGCGGGGACCAATTTCGCCACCGGCGACATCGGCGGAAAAGGCGCGGTGGACGCCGGCGTTCTCGTCCGCGGCGGTCCGCCCTGCGCGGCGAGCTCCTGTTCCTTGAGCGGGCTGAACTGCAGGGTCTGGCGCGCACCGGAAGGAAGAAAGATGAAGCTCACCTCGGTTGCGCTCACCGAGTCGATCTTGTATTGGCCGTCGAGCGTGTCACCCTCCTTCACCGGGAAAACTTCCTCGCCCCGTGCGACATACACTTCGATGCCCGATTCGCGATGAAACTGACCGGCGAAGCGATACGGCAGGGGCGGCGTGACGGGTTCCGGCGGTGCGGAGGAAACGACGGCCGGCTTGCGCCGCGGCAACCACGATTGCGCGGAAAACGGATCGGCGGCGATCCTGCCCAGAGCGGAACGGGCAGGAATTCCAGGCTGTTTTGCCTCCGACGCAGGTGCGGCGGCGCGCTCGGCGTCCTGGGAGGCACCCGATGCCGGGGCTTTTGCCGAAGTCGGTGCGGCCGGGCCGCGTAGGTCGATCGCAACCCAAGCCGCCGCCCCGGCGAGCAATGCAATCAAGACTGCGATTCTTGGCGGCCGACGCATCGTGCCTCGATGTCCTCAATTCAGGATTTCTGTCCGGACTATTCTAGTACGACTGTATTACAAGAACACATCGTCAATCGGTGCCGGGTAGAGGAGTCGAACCCCCGACCAACTGATTACAAATCAGCTGCTCTACCAACTGAGCTAACCCGGCATCGGGACACATTATACGTCTGCGGCGACGCACGACCCGGGGTGCGTCCGCATACTGCCGCGTCCGTGCGCGTTGAGCGGTGTATCTTGCTTCCGCGCCAACGCACGAAGTTATTTGATCCGCCTCAACGCGGGTTTCCCGCCGGTTTTCCGAGGGTCCTTCGGGTCGGGCGGAGGTGCGACTTCTTCGCCGCTAAGCTCCTTCGCCGTTTCCTCTTTTCCCGGCTCGAACGACATTCCGTGTCCGTTTTCGCCCGCGTAGATCGCCGCGACCGTCGCGATCGGAATGACGAGATCCTTGGCGACCCCGGAGAAACGCGCCGTGCA